>Ga0326727_10000349_pt1 | contig 192569 bp, 170 predicted proteins | sample MB2enrmetagenome_FD_207643 | JGI IMG/M metagenome (GOLD analysis project Ga0326727, IMG submission 207643) | Lab enriched peat soil microbial communities from McLean, Ithaca, NY, United States - MB29MY | ecosystem: Environmental > Terrestrial > Soil > Wetlands > Peat | place: USA: New York... | reverse complement strand
TTTCGTCGAATGCACCGCAGTCCGTTGTCGCGCCGTCCATTGCCGTTCCCCGCTCAGCGAATCGAGGATCGGCATAGATTCAGCACTTTAGCGGTTTGTCACGTACTCATTCACCCGATTGCCCTGCATGCCGTCGCGCCTGAGATTTGCCTAACTGCTACTATCCGCTATACAGAACGACCCGTCAGATGGAGTCTGTATGGCACACGGCCACCCGACCCGAGAGTCCGGCGCTGTAAACCCAGTGCAATCCGCTTCGCCGGACACCCGGTCGGCGCCGGAGCGCAACCTGCCTGCCACCATCCGATGAGCGACCACCTGATCACTGGCCCGGACCGCCAGGAAGCGCTGTCGAGGGCCTACGTGCAGGCAGTCGCCGCGGGAGCAGGCTACGTTGTCGCCACGATGGATTTCGATCGCGATGGCATAGATGTGGAGATCAAAGCGGGCGGGGCCATGCGCCCGTCCATCGGCTTGCAACTTAAGGCTACGATCAACCTCGGCAGCGCAAAAGATGGCCTGTTCCACTTTCCGTTGAAGCGGCGCAACTACGACCTGTTGCGCATCCCTACTCAAGTGCCGCGGCTGTTGGTGGTGCTGGACCTGCCACGAAAGGAAGATCAGTGGCTTACCATCACCCGTGAGGCACTCGTTCTGCGGCGCGCCGCGTATTGGGCATCGCTGGCCGATGCGCCGGAAACCGAGAACGAAACCGCCGTCACAGTCCCGATACATGCCTCAAACCGTCTGGACAGCCATGCCCTGAGTGCGCTTATGGAGCGATCCAGGACGGGACCGATCCGATGAAGGCGGCGATTCTCGATACTGACGCTCTGAAAGCCATCTCGCCCATGGCCTTGGCCGGTTACGCCCGCAGCGAGGGATGGACAAACACTGAACCGTACGGCGCCTTTGCCGACATCTACACCGCCCGGGGAAAACCCGAAATCATCCTGCCGCGCACGGATCGTCTTGGCGACTACCCGAGCGTCGTCGCCAAACTGATCGGCATCTTCGCGGACGTCACGCAGAAAGATGAGCTCACGACCTACCGTGACCTGAGCGGCGCGGATCGCGATGTCGTTCGTATCCGCGTCCTCGGGGGCGACGAAGATGGGTCGGTGGCGATCGATTCAGGCGTCGAGATCGTCACAAATGCCAGACAACTGTTGCTGGCGGCGGCCTGCGCCGTACGCTCTGCGCAGCCTTTGTATCGCGCCGGAGCGAACCGCGAAGCGAGCGATTATCTGCGCCGTGTCAAGCTGGGCCAAACGGAGCAGGGTAGCTTCGTCGTGACATTGCTGGCGCCGGTTCCGCCGCAACTTGAGCTAACCGAACAAGCCGTCCTGCCCGGCTTCCAGCACGAACCGTTTGAGCGGCAAGTGACGCGCCGCCTCGCCGGGTCACTCGAAGCACTGCGCGAAGCGGTGGAACTCGCAGCAGCCGGCAATGGCCAAGGGGCGTTCGAGCGTGCCGTCGTGCACGGCGTCAGTGCCAACCTTTGCGAGGCCGTTGCCGGGTTGATCGGACAAACCGCTGGCATCGATCTCAGCCTGACCTGGGCTCGCACGCGGCCCTCAACCTTGCCGCACCATCGCATTGCCTTTTCCGTCAGCGATGCAGAAACTGTCACCGAAGCGGCTCGGATGTTCCGTTCCCGCCACCCAAAGCCCGATGTTTCCCTGTTCGGCACGGTGCATACGTTGAAACGCCACGACGAGGACGTGGAAGGTCTCGTCACGCTGAAGGCGATGGTGGACGAAAGGCCCCAATCCGTTCGCGCTGTACTCGATCAGGCCAACTACTCGATCGCGGTGCGGGCTCACGATAGCAAAACTCCTGTACTTGTCAGAGGCGACCTTGAACGGGTGGGGCAGCGATGGCAGTTGCTGAATGCCCAGGTAACAAGCTTCGGCGAGGACGACCCGGAGCCGTAATCACGCATTCCGGTCGCCTTGTTCCGCCCCCTACCCCACGCGCTCCACATAAGTCATCACCAGATACAGCACCGCCTCGGTCGTTTCCACATTGCGGTAGGAGTGCGCCACATCGGCATCGAAAACGATCGCATCGCCCTCGCGCAGCAGGATCGGCCGATCTGTTCCGACCGTGATTTCCACGCTTCCACGATTGACGATGATGTTTTCCCGCGTCCCGCCCGCGTGCGCCTCCGCCTCCTCCAGATGGAAACTGGCGATCCGCAGCTCGTAGAATTCAACGTTCCGCTCCCCGTCGAAGGGAAACAGCGCACGGGACGTGAACCGTCCGCAGGACGAACTCAGCAGCTTTTCGTGGCTTTTCCGCAAGACCACGGTGCCGGATTCGCCCTGCGCCGAGATCAGCGTCGCGAACGGCACCCCCAACGCGGTGGCGACCTTCCACAGCAGCGCGATCGTCGGCGTGCTTTTTCCGGTTTCAATCTGGCCCAGCATCGCCCGGCTGACGCCGGAAACCTTCGCCAGGCGCTCAAGCGAAAAACCCTGCCGGGTGCGGATTCGCCTGAGGTTCCGGCCGACAGTGATCGACAACTCGCCAACGTGATGGGCTTCGATGTGAGTCTGGGGCGGCTTGCCGGCGCTGTCGTCCGATTGCGGCATTTCACCTCGCTGGAGATCACGGGCTGCCAGCGTAGGATCGGCATCCGGTCGGCGCAACGGGATGCGTAGTTTGGCGTCAGGCACGGATTTCGGTGCTCAATAGCATCGGCATCAGCACCGGCACGGCGAACCATCCGAAGGCGCAGGCTACCGGCAGCATCACCGGAACGGCGGCGGCGACCGCCGCGGCGGCTTGTTGCTTCGGCTTGGCTTTGCGCCGGCGATACTGCGCCGGATCGATGACCCGCACGGTCATGCTGTTCGTCTCCGTTTCGGTTAGTCCGGTTCCGGGCGGGGTGTCAGAAAAAGCCCAAAGCCGGCAGGCGCGTGCCATGCAATTCATACGCGCCGAGAAGCTGGGCCTTGTAGGAGGCCGGATTGTGCGACGCCAGTGTGCGGGCGTTTCGCCAATGCCGATCGAGGTTTTTTCGAAGCGTCGCGGCGGAGGCGCCGCCGACGTCGAACAGCGCGGTGGCGGAACGCAGCACCAGCTCATCGACGATCACCTTAGCCTTCGCCGCCGCCACTGCCGCATCATGTGCGAGATCAGCCACCGCTTCGCCAGCGGAACGGGCCTGCGCCGCAAGCGCCAATTTATCTGCCGCCGCCAGCACCACAAGCTCAGCCGCGAATGCGTCGGCGGCGATGCGGCCGATGGTCTGTTGCAGGATCGGATCCTGCGCCGCGACCTCCGACGGCGCGAAGTAGAAATTGCGTCCGCGGCTGTGCAGCAGCGCCTTGGCGTCGCGCAACACGGCGCGGACAATCCCGGCATTCACCGCGGTGACGAAGGTCTGGGCGATCGTGCTGGTATACGGCAGCAGGTAGGGTGGATTATCGCGATCCACGATGACTTCGGACGCTTCCACCCGCACATCGTGCAGGTTCGTCGTTCCGGTCCCGGTGACGCGCTGGCCGATCCCGTCCCAATCGTCCAGCAACTCCACCCCCTGCCGATCGGCCGGGATGATGACGGTGACGCCGGTGTTTTCGGGCGCCGTGGCGCGGACCAGGATCAGATCGGCGTACAGGCTGCCGGTGCTGTAGTATTTCGTGCCGCGCAGCCGGAAACCGTCGCCGTCCGGCGTCAGGGTCGTCTTGAATGGATAGGCGCCGCCGGTTTGCGGACGGTCAAGCTCGGTCGTCGCCAACCCGACGATCCCGCCGTCCAGCACGGTCCGGCGCCAGCCGTCGCGGCGCTCGTCGGTGGAGCCAACCAGGAACCGCTCCACGAAGGTGAAATGGTTGCGGAAGATATGGGCGACGTTGGTGTCCGCCTCGGCCAGGTAGATCGCCTCCTCGATCACGTCGCGCAATGTGCCGCCGCCACCACCTTCGGACGCCGGCAGCAGCAGCGCGCCAAATCGGGCGCCGCGCAGCAACGACAGCGCCTCGAACGGATGCAGCCGATCGGCATCGCGGGCGGAGGCGCCTTCGGCGATGATGCCGTAAAGCTCGCGGAGCGCGGGCGAACGGGGCGTCGCGGGAGGCGGGACCGGGACGGTGCCTGTCGATACGGTGTCGTTCATCGCGGTCTCTCCCACTATGGCAGGAGGCTTGATACCATCCGTCACAAACGTTGAATACCCATAATACGCGCAGGTGACGTGTTACGGCGCCAAGGCGCTTATCGCTCACGGGATCATGGCCGCCGGGGTCTAAACTAGGAACTATTTCCTTGACATAGCCCTGCAACGGACGCTAGAACCCCGGAGACCAAATCAGGAACAACTCGCATGCCCCAAACCGTCGCCGACAACGACCCCGGCCCGAATCTGCTGCTGAACGTCGTCGTCGCCTTCCTGGCGCCGATGTTTCTCTGGTCCACCGGCGGCAACGTCAGCTTCGCGCAACTCGCGGCCATCGAGGCGCTGGATGCCTACCGCGCCACCGGGACCCTCAGCCTGATTACCGCCGCCAAGATCATCGCCTTTGAACTCGCCGCGCTGAGTTCCCTCAGCCAGTCGATGGGCGAAGATTTGTCGCTCTCCATGGCGCTGCGGCTGCGCGGCAATGCCAGCAGCATGGACCGTGCGGCCGCACGCAATCGGCGGACCCTGGAGCAGGACCGCCGCAGCGACGAGGCGGCTGACGTGCCGGGCGAGCCCTCCGCGGAGGAGGCAATCGCGGAGGCGCAACGGATGGTTGAGGAGGCGAACGCCCGCATCAAGGCCGCGCAACAGCCGCAGGCGCCGGCCCCCGTTCCGGCGGCGCGCGCTGTCCCGGCCCCCGAACCGGCGGCGCGTGGCCCGGTGCCTGAGGAGCAACGGCGCAGCGCCTGGGCCGACGCGATGGCTCAGGTGGCCGGGGAACTCACGGCCGACATGGCGAAGCTGCCGCCGAAGGAGCGGGCGGCGGAGATGGCGCGGGTCGAGGCGCTGACCCAGACCGCCGCCGCGCTGGTGTCGGGCGCGCCGTTGCCCAGGTTTCCGCCGGGGCGGTGACGGTTCAGAACGGGCTCGCGGGGAACCGTTTGGCCGAGCCGTTGTTCTATCATCGTCATGGCCCGGTCCGGGCCATCTACACCAGCATCCTGCCGCGATAGGTGGCCCGGACAAGCCGGGCCATGACGAATGAGGAGATTGCCGACCTCCGCCCGCCTACCGTTTACAGCCCAAGCCGCAAAGCCAGCCGGCGGTGCGGCTGGAACCCCATCCGGTCGAGGAAGGCCAGCAGCCCGAACCGGTTCCAACCCACCTCGGTGCGCAGCGATTCCGCCCGCAGCGCCCCGAGATTGGCGGCAAGCTGCCGCAGCAGCGCCGTCGCCACGCCCTCCTGCGCGTGGCGCGGGTCGACGCCGATTGTGTCCATCACCGCTTCCGGATCGGTGTGGCCGAACTCGCCGAAATCCACCCGCGCCATGATGAACCCGGCGGGGTGGCGGTCGATTTCCGCCACCAGCGACATCCGGATCGCGGATTCGCTGAACACTTCCTCCAACTTGCGGCCGTAATAACCGGACCGGTCCTGCCCGGTAATGCGACGGTCGATTGCCACCAGAGCCGGGAGGTCGTCGCGCGTCATACTGCGCACCCGCACGGCCGGCTCCACCGCATCCTCCTCGTCGCCCGCCAGCCGCGCCAGCGTGGGCAAGAGCTCCGCGGTCGCGCGCTCCAGCACGAGGCGCGGCGCCAGCACGAAGCCGGCGCGGGAGAAAAAGCCGATCAGCCGGTGGTCGGTCCAGTCCACCTGGGTGGCGAGTTCGCTGATGCCGCGGGCCCGCAACGTTGCCGCGAGGTGATCGAGCAGTTCGGTGCCGACGCCGTGCCGCCCGACCAGCGCGGGATCGACGCCGATGGCATCCAGCGAGGCCTGCGGGGCCGAGGCGCCGAATTCCCCTTCCTCGATGCGGGCGAAGACGAAACCGGCGAAGCGGCCTTCGTGTTCGGCCGCCAGGGCGGCGAAGGCGTTCGGCTCGCGGGCGGCGTGATCGAGGCGCCGGGTCAGGAAGTCGCGCCGGCTGCGCCCGGACAGCGCCTGGTCGACGGCGACCACAGCCTCCAGGTCGTTGCGTTCAAGCTGGCGCACGATCAGCCGATCGGCGCGGGCGGTGGCGGTTGCGGTGTTGGTCATGGTTGGAAGGTCCCCGTTAATGATGTGTGCGGGCCCGATCGTGCTGACTCCGTCATGGTCCGCGAAGGCGGGCCATCCACGCCTTGCGGTCCTGACGGGGCGAAAGGCGTGGTTGCCGACCTTCGTCGGCATGACGGGGGCGCAAATTGCACCCACGGGGCCGCTGATATATCGGCTCTGAGGGTCATCCCGCCTCCCACAGCTCATCGACCAGCTTCCGCGCCATCGCCTGGATCACCCGCCGCCGGTAGGCCGGCCCGACGACCGTGGTGCGCAGGACGCTGGACTTCTTGCGCAGAAGCTGCGCCACGACGGCAGCGGCATCGCCGTCCCATGGGCGCCCGGCCACGCCGTCCGCGTCCAGGGCCAGCGGCGCGGAGTTGGTTCCGGTGATCGCCATCCGAAAACCGCCGATGACGTCGCCGTCCCGCTTCAACGCCGCCGCCACGCCGGCCAGCGGGAAGTCGATGGCGTCGCGAATGCGCACCTTGCGATACCCCGCGCGCCAGCCGGGCAGCGGCGGCAACACCACGACCGCCAGCACCTCCCCGGCCGCCAGCGTCAGATGCGACGCGCCGGTCTCACGATACAGATCGCCGATCTTGACCCGCCGCGCGCCGTCGGGCCCGACCAGCAGGGCTTCGGCATCCAGCACCATCAGCACCGGCGCGATGTCACCGTGATAGGTCGCGTAGCAGCGGTCGCTCTTGGCGACGACCTGGCACTTGTCGCCTTCTTTCTTGAGGCAGAAACTGTTGGCCTCGCGCCACCACTGGCTCTGGTTGTAGAACACGCAGCGCGTGTCCTGGCAGAGATTGCCGCCCAGGGTCGCCGCCGCCCGGTGGGTCGGGCCCGCCACCGCCAGTGCCGCCTCCGTCAGCGCCGGAGGCACATCCGGATGCCGCGCGAGATCGGCCAGCGTCACCCCGGCGCCGATCCACAGCGACCCCCCGTCGCGGCGGACCGAGGCCAGATCGGCGACCGCGGTCAGGTCGATCAGCTCCGTCGGCTCGCCAAGCCCGCGCCGCAGGTTGACCAGCAGGTCGGTGCCGCCGGCCAGGAAGCGCGCGCCCTCCGACGCAGCCTTCAGCCGCACGGCCTCCTCCAAAGTCGCCGGGCGGTGCACCCGGACATCCGGCAGCAGGTTCATGACCGCCTCCGTTCCTTGGCGTCGAGCCATTCGGCGATGCGGTCGGGGGTCAGGGGCAGAGCGTCGGGGCGTACGCCGATGGCCTCATGCACCGCGTCCATGACGGCGGGGAGGAAGCCGGCGAGCATGCCCTCGCTGGCCTCCTTGGCGCCGAACGGGCCGTTCGGGTCGATGCTTTCGACGATGAAGACCTCGATGTCGGGGCTTTCCGCCATCGTCGGCACCTTGTAGTCGAGCATATTGCCATGCAGCATGCGGCCGTTATCGAAGCGGGTCTCCTCCGACATCGCCTGTCCCATGCCCATCCAGACCGCGCCCTGGATCTGGCCTTCCACCGCCAGCGGATTGATGGCGCGGCCGACATCGACGGCGACCCAGACCTTCTCCGCGGTGACCTTGCCGGTGACGTCGTCAACCGAGCATTCCACCACCTGCGCGGCGTAGCAGAACCCCATGGTCGCGCCGATGGCGCTGCCGCGGACCTTCTTGTCACCCATGAATTCGGGCGGGCTGGTGAAGGTGCCCTTGACGGTGATGGGCCCGGTATCGATCAGCGCCGCCTTGACCACCTCGTTGAACGGCAGGCCGGGGTCCTGGCCGGCGACGCGGAAGTATTCGCCCTCGCATTCGATCGCGTCCGGCGAGGCGTCCAGCTTCTTCGCCGCCGCTTCGACCAAGATGCGCTTCAGGTCCTTGGCCGCCGCCACCGCGGCATTGCCGACCATGAAGGTGACTCGGGAGGAGTAGGAGCCGTTGTCTTTCGGGGTCAGGGCGCTGTCGGCCGAGATCACCCGCAGCCGGTGCCAGTCCACGCCCAGCACCTCGGCGACCATCTGCGCCGCCATGGTGTTGGAGCCCTGGCCGATATCCGCGGCGCCGGTCAGCACGGTGATGCCGGCGTCGAAATCCACCCGCAGGTTGACGGTGGCGTGCGGCTCGCCGGTCCAGTGCTTGGGCGTGGTGGTGCCGGAGACGAAATGCGAGCAGGCCAGCCCGAGGCCCCTGCCCTTCGGCATCTTGCCCCGCCGCTCCGCCCAGCCGGACGCGGCCATCACGGCGTCGAGGCATTCGGGCAGGCCATAGCTGAGGACGCGCTGGGCGTAGGCGGTGATGTGCGGGATCTCGCGCAGCAGGTTGATGCGGCGGACGGCGAAGGCGTCGAGGCCGAGCTCCTCGGCCATCTCGTTCATCAGCGCCTCGAAGGCGGCGCGCGGATCGACGGTGCCGTGGCCGCGCTGGGCGCCGCAGGGCGGGGTGTTGGTGTAGACGCGCCAGCCGTCATGCCTGATGGCGGGCAGGTCGTAGATGCCGTGCAGCAGAGCGCCGGTATAGAGGATGGTGATGATGCCGTAGCTGGCATAGGCGCCGCCGCGCTGGGTGGCCTTGAGGTGGCAGGCGGTCAGCTTGCCGTCTTTTGTCATGCCCAGCTTGACGGTGACCTCGGTTTCCGGGCGGCCGCGATGCGCCAGGAAGGTTTCTTCGCGGGTTTGCAGCAGCCGCACGGTGCCCCCCGCTTTGCGGGCGAGCATGGCGGCGATGATCTCGAAATGCAGGCACTCGGTGCGGGCGCCGAAGCCGCCGCCGACGAACGGCTTGATGACGCGGATATGGCCTTCCTCCATCTCCAGGCATTTCGCGACGTTGAGTTGGACGTAGTAGGGAACCTGGGTGGTGGTGTGCAGCGTCAGGTGGCCGCGTTCGGGGTCGTACTCGGCCAGGGTGGCGTTCGGCTCAATATGGACGTGGTTGACTTCCCCGAATTGGTAGGTCTTTTCCCGCACCAGATCGGCTGCCGCGAAGCCGGCCTCGGCGTCGCCGAATTCGTTGTGGACCTCGCGGAGGATGTTGTTGGGCTTTTCGGCGTGGATGGGTTCGGCGCCGGGGGCCATGGCCTTTTTGACGTCGAAATAGGCGGGCAGCGGTTCGTATTCGACGCGGATCAGCCTGATCGCGGCGGCGGCGGTGGCCTCGTCGATCGCCGCGACCGCGGCCACCGGGTCGCCGCGATAGCGCACCTTCTCGCGCGCCAGCGGGTATTCGTTTTCCGATATCGGCAGCACCCCGAACGGGATGCGGCAGTCGGCGCCGGTGCAGATGGCGACCACGCCGTCCAGCGCCTCGGCTTCGGAAGTATCGACCGACAGCACCCGGGCGTGCGGCAGCGGCGAGCGCAATATCCGCCCGCACAATGCCCCGGGCGCCGCCAGATCGGCCGTGTATTTCGCCCGGCCGGTGACTTTCTCGACCCCGTCGATCAGCGGGGTGCGGACGCCGACGGAGCCGATGCCCCGTCGTTTCAGGTCGTCGTGGATGCTCATCCTGCGGCGGCCTCCACCGATTCGATGATTTTCACGTATCCGGTGCAGCGGCACAGATTGCCCGCCAGCGCCGCCTTGATCTCGTCCCGTCCGGGATTGGGGTTGCGGCGCAGCAGCGCCTCCGCCGCCATGATCATGCCGGGGGTGCAGAAGCCGCACTGGGTGCCGAGCTTTTCGTGGAACGCCTGCTGCAGCCGGCTCAGGCGGCCGCCTTTCGCCAGGCCCTCGATCGTCTCGACGCGGCGGCCCTGCATCTGCACGGCCAGCGTGGAACAGGCGAGGCGCGGCTGGTCGTCCACCAGGACGGTGCAGGCGCCGCATTCGCCGCCATCGCAGCCCTGCTTGGTGCCGGTCAGGCCGAACTGCTCGCGGAGGTAGTCGAGGAGAAGCATGGTGTCCGGGACAAGATCTTCGCGGCGGCGGCCGTTCACGGTCAGGGTGAGGATGGATTTCATGGGGTTGGCCCTACCGTCATGGCGGGCGAAGGCCCGCCATCCATGCCTTCGCGCGGCCGGACACCGCAAGGCGTGGATGGCGGGCCTTCGCCCGCCATGACGTTGAAGGGCCGGTGCGCCGTTGCATCCATCCCGATCATCCCGGTGTCACGGACATGTGCCGCTGGCGCAGCACGAAGCGCTGGATCTTCCCCGTGGCGGTCTTCGGCAAATCCGGCACCACCTGCACCCAGCGGGGGAACTTGTAGGGCGCCAGCCGCGTCCGGCAGTGCCGCACCAGATCGGCCGCCAGCCCCTCCGGCACCTCCTCCACCGGCACCTTCGGGACGATCCAGGCTTCCGGCTTGACCAGCCCGTCGGCATCTTCGCGGCCGATGACCGCGGCCTCCAGCACGTCGGGGTGCTCGATCAACGCCGCCTCGATCTCGGCCGGCGAGCACCATATCCCGCCCACCTTCAGCATGTCGCCGCTGCGCCCGCTATAGGCGTAGGTGCCGTCGGGGTTGGCGCGGTAGGTGTCGCCGGTGTCGAACCAGCCGTCCTCCAGCACCGGCTTTGGATTGTGCCAGTAATATTTCGCGAGCGAGTCGCCGCGCAGCAGCAGCCGCCCGGGCGTGCCGATCGGCACGTCGTTGCTGTGGTCATCGACCACCTTCACGGCATAGCCCGCCACCACGCGACCGCTGCTGCCCGGAATCACGTCGCCCGGCCGGTTGGCGATGTACATGTGGCCTGCCTCGGTCGAGCCGATGGCGTCGAGAATCTCAATGCCCGTCAGACGCCGCCAAGTCTCGAAGATATGCGCCGGCAACGCTTCCCCTGCCGAAACGCAGTAGCGCACCGACGACAGATCGGCCTGATGATGCTGCAATTCGGCGATCTGGCGGGCGTACAAGGTCGGAACGCCGAAGAACAGAGTCGGCCGGAACCGCTCGATCGCCGCGAAGGTGCTTTCCGGCGTCGGGCGGTCCGGCATCAGCACCGCCGTGCCGCCGGTCCACAACGGGAACGTCATGGCATTGCCGAGGCCATAGGAGAAGAACAGTTTTGCCGCGGAGAAGAACACGTCGTCCTCGCGCGCGCCGAGCGTGTCCACGCCGTAGCGCTGGCTGGTCACCACGATGGTGCGATGGCTGTGCACGGCACCCTTCGGCCTTCCGGTCGAACCGGACGAATACAGCCAGTAACAATCGTCCTCGGCTTGCGTCGCCGCCGGCTCCAGCCCGGCGGCGGCCCGCTCCAACAGTGCCGCCAAATCCGAAGTGCGCAGCGTGATATCCGGCCGGTGCGGCGCCAGATCGAGCGCCGGCTCGACCTCAGCCGCCAGTTCCGGCGAATAGGCTACAGCGGAGCACTCCGAATCGCCGATCAGATAGGCATAATCGGCGGCGCGCAGCAGGGTGTTGACCGGGACAGGAACGATCCCGGCCTTGATGGCGCCCCAGAACAGATAGAAGAACGCGGGCCCGTCGAGCACCACCATGATCAGCCGTCCGCCGGGCGGGATGCCGAGACCGAGCAGCGCATTGCCGCAGCGCGCGACGCGTTCTGCCAGCGCCGCATAGGTGACCTCTTCCGCGGCGGTGCGGATGGCGACTTTGCCGCCGCGGCCCTCGGTAAGATGGCGGTCGATGAAGGCCGCCGCGACGTTGAAGCGCTTCGCGAAGGCGATGCGGCTGCCGGCCGGACCCGGCTCGATCGCGACGCTATGATCCTGCATCCTGTCCTCCTGTCCGCGGCAATGGCCTGGGAATCGATGCAAAACGGTGCTTTAATGCCGGATATGGCTGCCGACTCGGCTGCCCGCGGAGATTGATGGGGTGCAACGGACGACACAGACGCCTCGGCCGCGCCGCGAACAGGCCGCGGACATCCGTCCGGCGACGGCGGCGGACGTGCCGGGCGTGATCGCCCTGGACCAGGAAATCACCGGCCTGCTGAAGCGGGACTATTGGCACGACATGTTCGAGCGCTACGGCGCGCAACCCGACGCCACGCGGATCTTCCTGGTCGCGGAAAATGCCGGGCGGATCGAGGGATTCATCGTCGGCGAGGTGCGCGCATGGGAATTCGGCTCCACCCCCAGCGGCTGGGTTTTCGCGGTGCAGGTGCGGCCGGGGCGGCGGGTTCAGGGCCTGGGGTCGCGGCTGTTCGAGGCGGTGTGCGACAGCTTCCGCGCCGCCGGGGTGGATCGCGTGCGCACCATGGTGGCGCCGGAGAACACCGTGATCCACTCGTTCTTCCGCAGCCAGGGAATGATGGCCGGCCCGTTCATCGAACTGGAGATGCGCCTTGACTGATCGACCCTCGGCATGAGGTTCCAGAAGGCCACGGCGATCGCGCTGTACGCGGTGCTGGAACTCGCGGCGGACCCGGAGCGGCAGATGACCGCGGTGGAAATCGCTGATAAATACGGGATCTCGGCGCATCATCTGGCCAAGGTGCTGCGCGACCTCGGCCGTGGCGGGCTGGTCGATGCGGTGCGCGGCGTCGGCGGCGGCTATCGCTTCTCCGGCAACGCCAAGCGGCTGACCTTGATGGACGTGGTCAGCCTGTTCGAGGATGTCAGCGCCGACACGGATGAACTGCCGCCGCAGGCCGCCGGCCAGGAGATCGCCCTTGCGCTGCGCTTCGTGCTGACCGAGCTCGATCGGCAGACCGTGGCGACGCTGCGCTCGATCACGCTGTCGACCATGCTGAAGCTGGTGGCACGGCGGCCGTGGGCCGTCGCCGAAACGAAGCCGCTGCGGCGGAGGGCGCGTTGAGAGTTGCGGGGCCTGGCCCGGGTTCATCGGCGGGTGCCCGAGGGGGCGTGCCAGATGGGGCGGGCGCAGGCGGGGAGCGGCGCGGGTTGCATTTTCGTTTCCTCCTGCCGGGGTGGGGTGCGTTGCACCGTCCCCGGCCGTCTTGTCGTCATCGCGGTTTCGATAGCCGGAAAGTGTTACCGCTTTACCGTTTTCAGGTATCGAACATCTGCACAGGCCGGATCTGGTTGCATTGATCTAGATCAATTAGCCGCAACGAAAATCCCGAACGCCGAAGCAGCGTGTCGTCGTTGCCCCGCACCACGCGATCGGCACCGGCGTACGGTGCGTGGCGACCGGGAAGGTGGGGGGTGGCCGGTGCGCCTGAGGACAGGGGATCGGGGTTCAATCTATGCTTTTTTTGACACAGAGGAAGCGGGGAGAGCCACGGAGGCCAAAGAGATTTCCCGGGGCAGCTTCTCGCACATTCCGTTTCCCGGGCACATCGGGAACGCGGGCGCCCGTGTTCCGGTTTGGAAAGCCGTTTCGCGAAAAGTGTAATACTCGTCTTCTCAATGTTCTCCGTGGCTCTCCCCTCTTCCTCTGTGTTAACAAGCGGCTGAAGGAAGCCCGATGACCCATCCGAAGGGAATGGTTGCAGTAGCCTGATCCGCAGGAAGGAATGAGCCGCCTCGGTCGCGGGTTCCGATAAGACCAAATCCGGAACCGCGCCTGCATTGGTATTCTATCGCGCAGCACCGGTTTTATCTTCGCCCCAAAAGACACGGTGAGCGACGGGGGCCCGATGCAAGGCTCAGTCGAACCGCGGCCGCCGGCGCGCCGCCTGTCCAGGTTCGGATGCTGCCGTGGTCGACGGTTCGGACGCGGGTTCGCCGAACAGGCGATCAGCGGCGGCCCCGTCCCGCCTGTTCGTAACAAGTTTCGTTGCGGTGCGGTCGATCAGGGACAGCAGATCGCGGCCCTCGCGGGCAAGACGATCAATGGCGTCCACGTGGTCGTTGAGGGCGGACAGAAGTTGCTCGATCGCCGCCCGAATAACGAATTTCCCCCGCTGAGAAACCCGCCGCCGCAAACGTTTGCGCAACGGCGGGAAGAACAGGGAGGCGATGACATGGCCGATCAGCAGAAAAATGAAAATCAGTTCCATGGCGGTCAGGAACAGGCTGCCGGGGGCATACGCGCCAGTAACGAAGTCAATGCCGACCCGCACGGCCGCGATCAACAGAACGGCAACGATCAGAAGTTCCACGGCGTAGATGCAGGCGATCCCGACCACGCGCCGCAGCGTCCGGCGCCCCGCTTCCGCCAGCACCTCGGCTTCGGCGGCGATCGGCAAGCCGGCAAGCTGACGATCCAGCCGCGCGGTCTCGGCCTTCCAAGCCGCACCGGCGGGCCCGAGCGACAGCCGCGCCAGCGACGCGTCGCGGATCAAATCATCGGCAATGTCGGCTATCACGGCGGCGCTCCGGCGTCCGAAGCCATCCCGGCGCGGGGTTTCGCCTTCGGGCAGCCGCAGGAACGACACCCCCGACCGCAGCGCCGAGACCGTCGTTCCGAAGCGCTGCCGCGTGCGGGTCCACATCCCCAGCAATCCGGGCGTGCTCGGCATGGCGTTGTCGTCGATGCCGGCGGGATCGAGCATCGCCGCGTCCACATCGATGCCCTGTTCGGCCGCGACGCCGCCGGCGGCCAGGCGGTTCTTCAGCTCGGGCAGGAACGGGTGGTCGGACAGCGGCTCCGGCAGCACGGCTCCGATCGCGGCAGCCAGGCGTCCCCAGGCGGCGCGCAACCGGCGCTGCCGGATCGCGGCGCCGGTCGATTGGCTGATCCCGGTTTCCAGCCAGGCGCGCAGCGCCGGCAGGTCGTTCCCGGCGCCGCCTTGCTGTTCCAGGGCCGAAACCTTGAACACCAGCGCGTCGGCGAAACCCTGGTCCGCCAGCACGCGGCGGAAATCCGATTCCAGCGCGGCGCGTTGGTCATACTGCACGCCAAGCGCCTCGCGGTCCCATTTGTTCAGCACGAACGCCATGCCGCGCTGCTCCCGCTGGCCGAGCACCCAGCGAGCCGACCGCATCACCTTGTACTTTTCCGGCGAAGTTACAAAAAGCACCAGATCGGCTGTGTGCACCAGCCGCGCCGTCAGTTCCCGGTGCTGAAGCATGACGCTGTCGATATCGGGCGAATCGATCAGCACTTTGTGCAGCAAGGCGTCGCTTCGGTGGCGAACCAGTTCGGCTTCCTCGCCCAGGGCGTGGCTGTAGGCGAAGACACGGGCGGGGTCGTCTCGTTCATGCACGTAAAGCACCGCGGCGCGGGTGGTGGCGCCGAGGCCGCGGCGGGAAATGTCGGCACCGGCCAGCGCGTTGATCAGGCTGGATTTGCCCACCGCCGTCGGGCCGCACAGCATGATCACCAGCAGCGAGTCGTCGGCTTCGTCCAGACGCTCGCCGCCGGAATCCGCCAGCGTCTGTTGAAGGCTTTCGGCGGCGGCGTCGTCGATCCCGCCGCGTTCCCGCAACTCGGCGGCCCATTCGCCGATGCGCCCCAGGATCTCCGACCGATCCGTCATGCGTGCAGCCCGCTGCGCAAACGTTGCAGATCCGCCGGCAGCCGATCGAGCAGCGCCGGTTCGATGCGGAGGGCGCCGACGCCGGTCATTACGGCGTCTCCGACCGCGTCCAGCGGCCCGAGATAGAGCGTATCAGCCATTTCCTTCGCATCCGCCCGCAGCTTCTCGACGATCTGACCGCGGCGCTGCGCGACATAGCCTTCCACCGCCGAGGACGCGGCGAAACCGGTGGCGCCGAGCATGGCCGGGGCGATGACGACCTGCTGCAGCAGATCATGCACGATGCCGCCGTGTCCCGGCAGGGCGAAACCCACCAGCAAGCCGCTGACGTCGAGGGAAACACGCGCCATTTTCAGCAACCTCAGAATGTTGGGCTTGGTTTCAAGCGCGCGCAGCACGTCGGCGGCGGCGGATTTTATTTCTTCGTCGGTATGCTGCATATGCACGATCGTCGCCTGGCTGAATTCGTCCGCCAGCCGCGCCATGCGACGGTCCCAGTCATCGGCCATGCGGTCCCAGAACGGGTGGTGGCGGGGCGCGCGGCGTTCGGCGGCGATCTTTTCGAACAGTGAACCCAGCAGCGCGCGATGCGCCAGGGCGTAGGCTTTCAGTTCCGGGGCGAGCCGGCTGTCGGCCTCATCCTTTTCGGTGAAAAGGCTGGCGAAACCGCGGGCAGCGGCCTGCACCAGGCGGGTCGGGAGGTTCTGCACCATGCGGATGCCGCGCACCGCGCCGCCCCAGACCGGGATGTCGGGGTTCAGCATCTCCAGCAACGCGGCGTTCAGTTGCTTGAACGGTTCGATCACCGACTCGCCGGTCAGGTATTCGCGCTCATAGGTCGCCAGGAACCCGGCGACCGCGGTGCGCACCGCCGCGTTCCATGTCGCGCGCACGGACAGTTCCATCCGGGCGGGTTCCAGGACGCGCTCCAGCCGGCGCGAAACCGACCGCAGCGCGGTCCGCGCCTCCGCCTCCTGGTGCACATCATCGAGGCTGGCGAGGGCGGCTTCGCGCAGTTCCGTGGCTTCGGGGTGGTATTCGCCCCAAAGATCGGATTCCTCGCCGTCGGTCATGTAGCGCAGCGCAACGACCGGGATCGCCGGTTCGGGCAGGCCGGATCGTTGCGCGACTGCCGGGAACACGTCATCGACCTGCTTGCGGATGACCACCGGACGATCCTTGCGGGCGGTCTTGTTGAGGCATTCCAGGATCGGGATGCCGGCATCGCACAGGTCGAACACCCATTCCACCAGGTCCGCCACGGCGTATTTCTCGACGCTGGTGACGTAGACGACGACATCGGCCGCGGCGACCGCTTCGACCACGGAGGCGAGATAGCGGATCGAGCCGACGGCGTCACAATCGGGCGAGTCCCACAGCACGACGTCGTCCGGCAGGGCATCCGTGACGATCCGGGTGACGGCGTAGCAGTCGAACGGCTCGTTCGCGAGGATGGCGGCGGGGACCTCGCGGAAGCGGTTGAAGGCATAGGGGTTCCAGGCGAACAACGGCCCGGGCGCGGTGGTAAACGCCTCGGCGTGGCGGGTGTGGCCGCCTTCGGGGCTGGTGCCGGCGACACGGGCGGCGGCGAGGATGTTGGCGACCGTGCTTTTGCCGACGTTGTTACCTCCGAACACCACCAGGTGGCGGGGTCCGGTGCGCCGGAAGATCAGCCGCGCCACCCGCAGCCGCATCAGCGCGCTGAGCATCAGCGATTCACGGCGGAAGCGATCCGCCGCGTCGTGCCCGCCGAGCAGGGTCCAGCCAACCGACCCGGGTTCGGCGTCGGCGAGCAGCCCGGCACGCTCATAGGCGGCTTGCACCGTGTCCAGGTCTGCGACGATCCTGCTGAAAAGCGCTTCCAATAGCGTTATCTCCCGCGCCGATGGGGCAGTGCACGCCATCGGCCTCGCTGTAAAGTGGGGCGGGGGCCGGGCCGTTCCATGCGGCGGCGCCGAACGCCGGCCTGCGGTCGTCATGCTCCGCTCAGGACGCACCGCGTCATGCCGACGGCGGTCGGCATCCACGCCTTTCGCCGCATCCCGTAGCGCAAGGCGTGGATGGTCCGCCTGCGCGGACCATGACGGTGACCGCAAACGGCGGGGATCGAACCTGTCCTGGCCCTTCTGCCGCTCACGGGGAGAGCGAATCGTGCGAACCGGCTACCATCGCCGGAACAACCGGCACGGCCCGGCCGTTGCCGTAACGGATAACACCTCCTAGGGTATGTCCGCGGACGTCGAAGCTCCGCGGGGCCAACGGGAATTACGGTATCGGCGGATGGAACAGTTTCATCGACTGGAAGACGCCATCCCGGCGTGGCGGGCGAAGGCGCGGCTGATCGCCGAGGCGGAGCCCGGGCCCCGGCGCAACACGGAGCCGGCACCCGTCACCCGGGCCGCGGGCGCCCTGCCCTATCACCGCATCGCCTCCGGCTGCCTGGCGTGGATGACGGAGAAGGGATGCTGGCCGAACCAGGGCGCGGACAAGGCGCGGGTGGCGAACGAAATCGAAGCGGCACTGCGCACGCTGGTGCAGGCCTCCCAGCCGCCGCGGCAGTCCGGGGATGTCCGCGGCTCCGCCTGGGCGATAACGGGGGCCGTCGGCTCGGCCATCGGCGCGTTGCTGGTGTCGCCGCTGACCTTCCTGTGGTTCGACAACCGGCTGATTGGCTTGTTCCTCGGCGGCGCGCTCGGCGCCTTCCTGGCGGTGCGCGGCGTGTCGGCGCTGCTGGAGCGGCCGCGGCTGGTGGCGGTGGTGCGTTCGGCCACGGCGCTGTCCTCCGGCGGCGTGGTCATGGGCGGCGTGTGGCGGGCGATCCGCGGCGAGGCGCTCGGGCTGGGGCGCTCCGTGCTGTGGCTGATGGCGGTGCCGCTGGTGCTGAGTGTGCTGGGGCCGCGTTCGCCCGAGGATGCCGTGCCCGTGCGCGACGATGCGGCGCGGAAGGGCGACATCGCGCGGGCGGCCGACATGGCGCTGGCGGTCGCCTGGGCGCATCCGGAGCGTCTGGCGGCGCCCCCCGGCGCCAAGCGGGCGGAGGCCGATCGGCTGCCGCGGCCGGTTATTGTGGCGCTGACGCAGTTGCAGGCGGACATCGTGCGCGGCGGATCGGACAAGGATATTCGCGACTCCTGCGACGACCTGATGCAGCGGCTGCAGGAGAGCGGCTACGAATGGACATCGATCCCCAAGGGAACCCCCTATGAGCCCGAGATGGCCGGATTGTTCGAGGTGTTCGGCAGCATCCCGTCAGGCGCCTCGGTCCGCACCCAGCGCGCCGCGATGACGCGGGACGGGCAGCTCGTGCACAAGGGTGAGCTGCGGCGCGTCTAGATCAGTTTTGGAGGCGGCATGCCCACCTATCTCGGTATCGATTTTGGCACCAGCAACACCCATGTCGCCTACTGCAACGACCAGGGCGAGGGCGCGCTGGCCGCAACGCCGATAAAAATTGGCGGGAAATCGCCGACGGCGACGTGCGTGCTGTGGGGTTCCGGGCCGGGCGGCGGGGAGATTGTCGAGGCGTTCGGGACGGTGGCGCTGGAGACCTGGAGCCAGTACGACAGCGACGAGCAGGCCGGGCGGCGCATCGCCTGCGGATTCAAGCCGGAAATCGCGCGGTCGGAACGGGCGCGGACCGACGCGCGGGCGTTCCTCGGCAAGGTCTGCCAGGCGGTTTCCGAAGTTCAGCCGGCGGCGGTGCGCGGCGGCCTGACGGTCATTGGCGTGCCGGCGGAGATCAGCCAGGAGCATCGGGACCGCACGCGCGAAATCGCCCGCGCCGCCGGCTTCGCCGAAGCGGTGTGCATCGACGAGCCTCTGGGCGCGCTGGCGTATCATCTGACCAATGGCAGCATTACTCCGGGCGAGGCGCATGAGGGCGTGGTGGTCGTCGATTTCGGCGGCGGCACGCTGGATATCGCGCTGGTGACCTCGGAGCACGGGCTGCGCGCGCCGTGGGGCGATCCGTCGCTCGGGGGGCGGCTGTTCGACGATCTGTTCTACCAGTGGGTGCGCGACCAGAACCTGGATTTCCATGTCGAGGAACGCGAGGCGCTGGCGGTCTGGCAGCAGGAATGCCGGGAGATGAAGGAGGCGTTCTCCCGCCGCTGGGCGATGGTGGGCGACGGGATGAACGATTTCCGCTTCCGCATCGATGTCGGGGAGGCTCGGAAGACGCTGCGGAACGCCTCGGTGGCGGAGTTTCTCGAGCGGGCGCGGTCGTATCGCCCCAGCCCGCTGGCGGTGGCGTATTTCGAGCGGTTCGGCTTTCCCGCGCCGCTGGCGACCGGCAAGGCGATCGATCTGCTGGCGTGGATCCGGCGGACGATGCAGCGGGAGGGCAGTGGCGGGCCGATACGCGAGCGTTTCAGCAAGGTGGTGCTGACCGGCGGGTCGTCGGAATGGCCGTTCATGCGGGAGATCGCGGCGGATGTGTTCGGGGTCGACGCGGAAAAGGACATTCTGCGGTCGGAGGACCCGGAGGCGACCGTCGGCTCCGGACTGGCGCTGTACAACGCGTTGCGGGCGCGGCACCGGGCGCGGCGGGCGGTGCTGAAGGCGGACGGGCCGGCGGCGGGGCGGCGCGTGGCGGAGGCGGTGTCGGCTCGGATCGACGCGTTCGCGCATGAGGTGGCGGTGGCCACGGTGGACGCCACCATGCCGCCGATCGAGGCGCAGTTTCGGACGTGGTATCGCCAGGGCGGCTCACTGAAGGCGGTGGAGGAGAAGGTCACGGCGATCTGCAAGGATTTCGAGCCGGAGGCGGCGGCGCTGGTGGCCGGGGCGTGGCGGGCGCTGGACACAGATTTGTTGCGGATTTTGCGGGACAATCTGGGCGCTTTCCTGCGGGCGCATGAGATCGCCCGTGACGTGTCGCGGTATGCGCCCGAGGCGGCGGGGTCGGTGTCCTTGAGCGGGCTGCATGAGGGGACGGGCGGGCGCATTGCGACTCAGTTGGGCGGGTTTGCCGGGGACATGACGGTGGTCGCGGCCGGTATCGGCACGCTGGTGGTGGCGGCGGTCAATCTGCATGTGGTGGTGCTGCTGGCGGTGGCACATCCGATCCTGGCGGTGGTGGCGGGTATCGGCGCGCTGGCCACCTGGCTGGGATTGGGCGGGGCGGTCGGGGCGGCGGCGGAGAAGGCGGTGCGGGAGCATGAGTTCAACGCGGTCAGCCGGACGATGCTGCATCTGGCGTTTTCCGAAGCTCGGCTGGGGGAGAAGCTGGCGGAGGGCCGGGCGGCGGCGGTTGAAACGTTGAGGCAGAAGGTGGTGGAAAGCCTGGAGCAGGCGGGCGGGAAGGACGGGATCGTTACTGCGGCGGTGCGGACGTTCGATGCGATGATCGCGCAGGCGATTGCGGATCTGGGGGTGCTGGAGGAGCTGGAGCGGGCTTCCGCGGCGGGGGAGCGGGTGGTGGCGGCGGGGTGAGGGCGGGGTTGATGCTTCGGGTGCGTTAGTCCGGCACCCCCGGGCGGGCGGCGCTGCTGTGCCTGTCGTCAGGTTGCAACGGCCGTGTCATCATGCGCTGCCACGGCGGCGGCAGGACCAAACGAGCGTCATCGCCATATCCGACCCGCGATATCGAAACAGGACGGCGCGGCCGATAGAATATCCGTGAACTGTGAAGCGACTCACAGTCGATGCGGCGATGTGGCCCCAGCTTGTTTTTCGCCAGCGGACGCTGCTCCGCCGCCAGCGAGCCAGAGCAGCACGAAGCCGGCTGCGGCATAGTATAGATGTGCCGTTTTACCTGAAACAGCAATCAACGGGCTTTATACCTGGAGCAAAAATCATGAAATCGCGTCATGCGGGCCTTGCCGTCTTGCTGACGATCACCGCGAGCACGGGCTTTGCCCGGGCTCAGCCTGCCGATTTCGCCTGCCCGAAACCGGGCACCATTGAAGAACGCGGCGCCTACAAAGCTGAATATGCGGGACCGTCGCCGGGCGCCCCCTACTTGTGCAACAGCGTAGACACCTGGAACAAGCCGCGCGCACTTCTATTCAACTTCTACAATCCCAATGAGGTCGCCACGGCGGATGTGACGAACTCATTGGTAGACCTTTTTGCCGGCCGCACGCCAAGCCTGACCGTGAACCTCAAGTCCGGCAGCATTGAAAAATGGACAATGCTGCGGCGGGAGCAGGTCAATATAGGCGGAACTTCGATCGAAGCTATCGTTTTTGACGAAGAACGGTGGCGGTTCCCGAGTTCGCTGCATCCCTTTCATGGGCACTACACGCGATGGTTGGACCCCAAAGACGGATTGTGGGTGAAAGCGGAGTCCAGCGACGTCAGCGGCGAAACCGCCCGGGAACGGAAACCGTATCAGGACACGTCTATCCGGTTCCCTTGATGCACCAGTGCCACGCCACCGGCCCTTCGGTCGGTGGCGTGCTCGAAAACGATTGCGCGACTACGCTGGTCCTACTCCGCCGCAACCGCCAGCGCAGCCGGGCGGGAAAGCGCTGCCAGCAACTGCATCCGCTGCGCCTCCGCCTTCGCGCGGTTGGCGTCCTTGACGGGGCCGAAGCCGCGGATCTGATCGGGCAGTTCGGCCAGCGCCACCGCCGTGTCCATATTCGCCGCCGTCAGCGCTGCCATGACCGTCCGCAGATCGCCGATGTATTGCCTGACAAGCGCCCTCTCCTGCCGCCGCTCGGCCTGGAAGCCGAACGGGTCGGCGACCGTCCCGCGCAGCAACTTGCCGTGCCGCAGCACGCGGAACAGCGGCAGCGCCACCCAGCCGGGGATGGCGATCTTGCGCCGCCGCCCGGTCACCGGATCGGCGCGGCCGACCAGAGGCGGCGACATGTGGAAGGCCGGCTTCTCCCCGTATGTCGCCGAAGCATGCAGCCGGGCGACCTCGTATTCATCCTTGTAGGCCATCACCCGGAACAGCCCCTCGGCCGCCGCCCGCGACAGCCGCCCGGGCGCGCCGAGCACGGCCGATTCCCGCTCCACCACCGCCTCCACCAGCCGGCGGTAGCGCCTCGCATAGCGCTTCGACTGATACGCGGTCAGCAGACCCGAGCGGTGGTCGATCAGGGTGGCGAGGTCCATCGGCGGCCCCTCGACAACACCGGACAGGATCTGCTCCATCAGCTCCGGCTGCTCCGACAGGATGCGGCCCCACAGGAAGGCACGTTTGTTCAGCGTAACGGAGGCGCCGTTCAGCTCGATCGCGCGCAGGATCGCCGCCTCACCCACCGGCACCAGGCCTTGTTGCCACGCCAGGCCGAGCAGCAGCGTGTTCATCGCCTGGGCGTTGCCGAACAGCCGCTCCGCCAGCCGCACGCCATGCAGCCACAAAGAGCGGCGCGCGTCGGTGACTTTCTCGATCGTCCGCCGGTGCAGGGCGGCATCGATCGACAGCGTGGCGTTGCGCTTGAACTCGGCCGTCGCGGCGAGGTCCAGGTTGCCGATGACCACGGCGGAGCGGGCGTTGCGCTCCAACACCCCGGCCTGGCAGCCGACAGCCAGGTCCGCCGCCAGCATCAAATCCGCCGTACCCAGCGGAATCCGCACCACATCCAGATCGGCTTCCTCGGCGGCGATCTGCACATGCGCCACGACTGCGCCGTTCTTCTGCGCCAGCCCGGTGAAGTCGAGCGTCTTGACCGCCCTGCCCTCCAGATGCGCGGCCATCGCCAGGATGGCGCCTGATGTCACGATCCCGCCGCCGCCGATGCCGGCGAACAGGCTACGCCAGACGCCGAGCGACGGCAGGACGGGCATCGGCAGTCCGGCGGACAGTTCCGCTTCCCGCGCTTGCCACTGCTTGTCCGCATCCGGCGCCGTCGGCGGGCCGGCCTGGCTGACGAAACTGGGGCAGAAGCCCTTCAGACAGGACAGGTCGACGTTGCAGCTTGTCGGGTTGATCCGCCGCTTGCGGCCGAGTTCGGTCTCGACCGGCTCGATAGCGATGCAGTTGGACTGCACGGAACAGTCGCCGCAGTTCTCGCACACCGCCTCGTTGATCACGACGTGCCGCGGCGCGTGCGCCATCGAGCCGCGCTTGCGGCGGCGGCGCTTTTCCGTGGCGCAGACCTGGTCGTAGATCAGCACCGACGGGCCTTCGAAATCGCGCAGCTCGGCCTGCACCGCTTCCATCTCCGTCCGCACATGCCGCGTGACGCCGGGCGGCAGCGCCGACGCGGGGGGCAGCCGATCGGCTTCGTCGGCCACGATGGCGATGCGTTTGACGCCCTCCGCGGCAAGCTGGGCGGCGATGCCGGGCACCGTCGGCGTGCCCTCGGCCGGCTGCCCGCCGGTCATGGCGACGGCGTCGTTGAACAGCAGCTTGTAGGTCATGCGGGTCTTCGCCGCGACCGCCTGGCGGATGGCGAGGCTGCCGGAGTGCTGATACGTCCCGTCGCCGATATTGGCGAACATGTGCTTCATCTCGACGAAGCTGGACAGGCCGACGAAGGGCGCGCCCTCCCCGCCCATATGGGTGAAAGTGCGGGTCTGCGGGCCGTCGGCCATCGCCATGAAGTGGCAGCCGATGCCGGCGCTGGCGAAGCTGCCGTCGGGCAGTTTTGTGGATGTCGCATGCGGGCAGCCGGCACAGAACGCGGGGGCGCGGCGCAGCAGGCCGTCCGGGCGGCTGACGGCCTCCGGGGCCGGCGGGGCGGGCAGGTTCAGCCCGGCATGGCCGAGGATTTTGGCCAACCCTCCCGCGACGCTTTCGGGGGACAGCTCCATCAGCGGCGACAGCAGCGGGGCGCCTTGCGGGTCGGTTTTGCCGCTGACCTCGGGCCTTTCATCGGCCGGCAGGTTGTACAGCGCGTCGCGGATCTGGCTTTCGACGAAGCTGCGCTTTTCCTCGATCACGATCAGTGCGCGCTTGCCGCGGGCGAAGGCGCGCACGCCTTCCGTCTCCAGCGGCCAGGTCATGCCGATCTTGTAGATGGCGAGTTGGGGGTGGGCGGAGAGGCCGAGGCGGCGGAGGGCGTGCAGCGTGTCCTCATGCGCCTTGCCGACGGTAATGACGCCAATTGTCGCATGCGGCGAGCCGCTGGTGACGCGGTCGATGCGGTTGGCGCGGGCCCAGGCCAGCACGGCGGGCATCCGCTCCTCGATCATCCGCCGTTCCAGCTCGGCGCGGTCCGCGGGGAATTTCAGCAGGTGGTCGAAGTTCAGGCCGTGCGGCGGATGGGTTATATCCGGGGTGACGAAGTGGCGATGCGACGCGACGGTGGCGGTGGAGGCCTGCTCCATCGTCTCGGCGGTGGTCTTCATGGCGACCCAGACGCCGGAGAAGCGCGACAGCGCATAGCCGGCCAGCCCGAGATCGATCACGTCCTGGACCGAGGCGGGGTTCAGCACCGGGATGAAGCAGTTCTGGAAGACGTATTCGGTCTGGTGCGGATAGGTGGAGGAATGCGCGCCGTGATCGTCCCCGGCAATCGCCAGCACCCCGCCGTTCTTATGCGTCCCAGCCATGTTGGCGCAGTGGAACGCGTCGCCGGTGCGGTCCACGCCCGGACCCTTGCCGTACCACATGCCGTAGACGCCGTCGTATTTGGCGCCCGGGAAGGCGTCGAGTTCCTGCGTGCCGTAGATCATCGTGGCGGCGAGGTCCTCGTTGATGCCCGGCTCGAAGCGGATGTCGTGCGCCGCCATCAGCTTCTTCTGGACCCAGAGTTCCTTGTCCAGCATGCCGAGCGGGGAGCCCCGGTAGCCCGACACCAGCGCCGCGGTGCGCAGCCCGGCGGTGCGGTCGAGGCGGTGCTGCTCCAGCAGCAGCCTCAGCAGCGCCTGGATGCCGGTGAGCAGCACCGGCTGGTCCAAATCGGCGAAACGCGATTCCAGGGTAATGCCGGCGTGTCCGAGACCGATATCCATGGGCGCTTGTCCCTTCAAGGGCGGTTTTTCCTCAGTTACTGGATAGTGGGTATGGCACGGCAGGAAAGCTTGCCATAGTCGCGTGACCGCGTGGTCTTTTTTGGCAGGAAGCGTCAAAATGCCGGGACTCACCCCACAGGTGCTTGATGGACCTTGATCGGCTGGATTTGGCCATACTGGACTGCCTGCAGGCCAACGGACGGGCGACGGCGCAGGAGCTGAGCGACGCGGCGAACCTGTCGCCGTCTCCGTCGCACCGGCGGCAGAAGCTGCTGGAGGAGGCCGGCATCATCCAGCGCTACGTCGCCCTGCTCGACCAGGACAAGGTCGGCTTGCCGGTGAACGTGTTTGTGACCGTGAAGCTGGCGAACCATGCGAACGAGACGCTGCGGGTGTTCGAACGGGCGGTGGAGGCGTGCCCGGAGGTGATGGAGATGTACGAGATGACGGGAGCGACCGACTACCTGCTGCGGGTGGTGGCGGCGGATGTGGCGTCCTACGAGGCGTTCCTGCGCGGGCGGTTGACGCACATCCCGGGGGTGCAGTCGTTCGAGTCGGCGCTGGCGCTGAAGCGGGTGGTTTACCGGACGAATTTGCCGTTGCGCCAGGGTGGGGTTGTTAGGTCGGGGCGGGGGTAAAACCGTTGCAACCATAACTCCTAACGACCCAGCGAGAGTCCAACGAGTCGCTTTCCCGTATTCCCGCGATCAACCCTCTTTGCCTTCGCCACGCCAAGCAATTGAGCCGCCACATAGAGATCGGTTTCGCGGCACTTCGGATTGGGACGTTTTCGAGTGAACACTAGCGGCCCTGGCGGCTTCCGCGGCGAGTCGTCGGATGACGAACAGGTGGCTGTTGACGCTTCCGGTTCGATAACAGGAAACCTGTAGTGACGCCCCCAAAAAAGCGGCAGTCGGGATCAACTCCCGACCGCCTTGATCAAGTCATTTCATGCGGTCGATCACCTTGGCGATGAAAATCATCAAGGAACCGACAAGCGCAAAAAGGCGAGCGAGCTGATCCAACGTCATCTCTAATTCTCCTACAGTTTCGGTCGGGACGGCGCCCCTTCCGTAACTCGAGTATTGATTGTCGGGAGTCGTCACGAAACACTAAATGTGGATTCGATAGGCCCAGGGGGCGTTCGTTTCAATTTATGACTCGTCTTGCGGTAATACTGAATGCATTTTGCATTCAAAGCGTCCTGAGCTTGCGGGCTTCAGCGCTATGCGCGAAATGCATAGTAGATATACCGCGACGCAGAGGCGGGTAAGCAGCACCGACGTGGTGCGAAGACGACGACGACCCCTACGCTACCTCAGAAGCCGAGCCGATCGAGGTCCTCCCGCTCCAGGTCCTCCATGGTGTAGTTTCGAATACAGCTTGCGCCCTCAGGAAAGCATCAAGTTCGTCGAGACTGTCACAGCCGAGCAACTGGTAGAGTTCGGGCTTGGTCAGGCGGCCTGCGGGAATTTCCTCGGACACAAGCGCTTCCAGCGCACGCTGCGAAAGATCAGCGCCTTCGGCTCCGAGGCGCCTCGCGAGATCATCGAGGATGATGATGACTACGTTCGTGAAGGGGATAGCATCATGAGTTCGGGTCTCCGTTTTCTGCGCTGTGACTGGAGCGGGAAGAAATCACCTGTCTGACATCCCGGCGATGTCTGCCTGCCTGACAACGACACGCCAGGCCGGCCCAAAAAGTCGTCGCTCAGACAGCGGCGGTCCACGGATCGATCACAATCAGGCCGGCGGCCTTGAATGCGCTCGTGTCGCGGGATGCGACCGCGAACCCATGCACCGCTGCGATCGCGGCGATATAGCCATCGGGCGTGGGGAAACCCCTTCCGGCGGCCCGCGCCCTGACGGCCAGATCGGCATAGCGTCGGGCCGCCCCGGTATCGAACGACAGGATCCGATCCGCGAACAGGTCCAGCACGCTGTCGAGCGCGGCCGTCAGCTTGTCCTTGCGGCGCCCGCCGGGAAGTGCGCCGACTCCGAAACCCAGCTCCGCGATCGTGACGCTGGACAAAAACAGCGTCTCCGCCGCCTGTTCGTTGAGCCATTTGAGGACCGCGGGAGCCGAGTCTGGCCTCATCGCCTCGGACACGACATTGGTGTCGAGCAGGATCATTCGAAACGAAGCGGCTCGGCGGGCGTGGCGTCGCGCGCCTGTTCCAAGGCTTCGACATCGGCGTTGGTGAGGCCGATCTTCCGGCTTATCCCGGCCAGCGCCGAGCCGAGGCGCAGGCGGCCCTCGGGCCGCACGGCGGCCTCCAGTATGGCACGCATTTCTGCTTCAGTGCTGCGATTGTGCTGCGCCGCACGGACCTTCAGGGCGCGATGCGTCTCATCGGAGAGATTGCGAATGGTGACGGCCGGCATGATAGCACGCCTCCCAAGGTGACTGCGTTGATAGCAAAATAGCGGATTGCTATCACATCAGCAAACCCGGAATCCGCCGCCCGGGCCGCTCGATCCACCGGTAGGTGACCTCCGACATCGGCACCAGGATCGCCGCCAACATCACCACATGGCTCCAGTGCCCGCCGGGGACCGGAACCCGCTGAATCAGGTTCATCAGCGGCGCGTGCAGCAGATAGACCGAGAACGACACGCGCCCCAGCCACACCGTCCCGCGCGAGGCCAGCGCCCGGGCGACCGGCCCCTGCTCCGGCGCCAACGCCAGGATGAGCGCGGCCGCCGACAGGACCACGACCGCGGCGCTGAGCAGTGCGACCCCGGCGGCCAGCCCGGCGGCAGCGGCCAGCGAGGCGGAGACCGCCAACGCCGGCCGCAACCGCGACGATAAAAACCCCAGCGCCATGCCCAGATGAAAGCCCGCCAGGCCGCGTAGCACCGCCCCCCGCCCCGCTGTCGCGCCGCCGTAGTGCTGCACAACGAAGGACTCCGCGGCGGCCAGGACGACCGCGGCGGCAGCGAGCAGCCACAGGCCGGCACGCCCGAACCAACCTGCCACGAACGGAAACAGCGCGTAGCACAGCATCTCGATCCCCAGCGACCAGGCCGGTGGGTTCCACGGCGCCAGGCCGGGCAGGAACGGCTGCAGCAGCAGCGCCTCGGCCCAAAACGATCCCCAATCGTGGGCGTAGACCGTGCGATGCAGCAGCACCGCCCCCAGGGTCAGTCCGCCGAACGCCGCGAGCACCGTCAGATGCAGCGGGTAGATGCGGCAGACCCGGCGCAGCCAGAACAGCTTCGCGCGGTTCAGCCGCAGTCCGCCATAAACGCAGGCGAGGATGAAGCCGCTGAGGACGAAGAAGATGTCCACCGCCGCCTGGCCCAGCCATAATACCCCCGCGATGGCCGGCGGCGTGCCCGGGAACCAGAAGACTTGCACGTGCAACAAGACGATCCAGACCGCCGCGACTCCGCGCAGTGCGGTCAATGGCAGGTTTTCACGTTGGCCGGAGACTGACATCGCCATCTTGTGGCGGCTGCCGAAGGGCGCCGCAAGGTTGTTCATCCAGTTCCAGTATAGAGGTCGGCCGGCGCGAAGGCGGCCACGCCCGGGCGGAAGGCAGATCTGCCTCGACCCCGCCCATCGCGACACCGGCCGGAACCGGTCAGCTATCGGCCGCGTCCTCAGCGAGTTCACGCCCGGAACCTTCTCCGATCTCAGCCCGGCCGGTTGGGCACGGGCCGGTGTTCTCGCAGGCTCGCTCGCCCGATTGCAAGAATTCGCGCCTGATCGGAGGCGCGCCCTGTTTCTCGATGCAGCCTGGCTCGAGACGGCTCGCGAAGCCGGGTTAACGGCGGTGAGCGGCAATATCTCCGGCATGGATTTGCTGCTTCAGGCGCGAGGCGAGGTATCCGTTCTGCTTTACGGGACGGATCGCGAAACCGCGCCGGACTGATCCGATGGAGCGACAGACAGCAGGTTTCAGAACCGCAGCCATGCGCCAACGCGCCCGCTCGCGGCGCGGCGATCACCCCGGACCGTGCCCGATGCCGAGCGTCCCGCAGCACAAGAAATCCTTCTTATTGAACGGATTACGCGATCGCTCAAAGCCGGAAGCGACGCCACTGCCACAGTCATGGCAAAACCAACCATCCTCAGGCCCGCCGATCGGCGGGGTCACGTCGAAATATAACTTGTTGTGCGCTACCATGCCGCGCTCGTATCTTCCCGCCCGGTCCAAAGGAAACGTCCTGCTACCTGCTCATCCGGACCGGCCTCGCAGTTTCTGCTTGAGGCTTTCAGACGCCCGCCGCGGCGCCGAACCAACCGCGGCGAGGTGAAGCTGAAGACGGATACAAGCCGGCCTCGCACCCGGCCCACCCGCGCGACAAGACCGTTTCCACCACCTGCTGCCCTGCAGCCGCGAAAGAAAGGACCACGATCATGACCAACCGAGAAACGTCTCGCGAAGCCCGCGACTTCAGGCTCGCCTGCGACGAACAAGCCGCCGCCGCCCCGGCCGACGCCATCGGCGCATGGTTCGGACGCCTGATGGCGCCGATAACCGAGGCCGTCAGCCATTTCGTGTCGATGACCTTGCGCGAAACCGAATTTCAGTTGCGCGATCCGCACGCCAAGCTTTGAGCCTTAGGCGACGCCCAAAAACTACCGCCTCACGGGGCAAGGCCTCTAAAACCGTCATGGCCCGGCTTGTCCGGGACACCCTTCGCGGCACTGTGCTGGCATAGGTGGCCCGGACAAGCCGCGCCATGACGTGAACGGTGGCGCCAACCGATTCGATAATTCCCGGGTGTCGCCCTACCGGCCAACGCCGGCGGCATGACGGCCGGCGATATAGCCGAAAGTCATGGCCGGTCCGAGATTGATCCCGCCGGCCGGGTAATGGCCGCCCATGACGCTCGCCATGTCGGTGCCCGCCGCATACAGGCCCGGTATCGGCGCCCCCGCCGCATCCAGCACCCGGGCGCTCGCATCCGTCTTCAGCCCGGCGAAGGTGCCGAAGCTGCCGGGAATGACCTTCACCGCGAAGAACGGCCCGCGCTCCAGCGGCGCCACGCACGGGTTGGGCGTCACCGCCGGGTCGCCGCTCTGCCGGTTATACGGCGTGCCGCCGCGGCCGAACGCCGGGTCCTCGCCGCGCCGGGCGTGCAGGTTGTATTCCGCCACCGTCCGCTCCAGCCCCGCCTTGTCGATCCCGCAGGCCAGCGCCAGTTCGCCGATGCTGCGGCCCGTTTTGAGGTACCCCGAGCGGATATACGGCCCCACCGGCAGCGGCACCGGCCGGGCGATCCCCAGCCCGTAGCGGCGCTGGAACGCGCGGGTGCAGACCAGCCAGGACGCGACCTCCTGCCCCGGCGGCACCGCGCGCAGCATCGCCGCGACATAGTCGTAGTAGCCGTTGCCCTCGTTGCAAAAACGCTGTCCGTTGGCCAGCACGCCGATGATGCCCGGCTTGTTCCGCTCGATGATATGCGGGAAGCGGCCCACCGTTCCGTCGGAAAACGGCACCAGCGACACCGGGCACCACGCCGCCGGAGCCGCCAGCGTCCGGTCCACCAAGCCGCCCGCGGACTCTCCCAGGCGTATCCCGTCGCCGGTGGCGGAGGGCACCGCCAGCGTCCGATGGTCTTCATTGGCGGGAAACAGCGCCGCGCGCCGCGCCTGGTCATGCGCGAATCCCCCGGCGGCGAGCACGACCCCGCGCGCCGCCCGCACCTCGATCTCTCCGTCCGGCGCGGCCAGCACGGCGCCGAGGACCGCTCCGCCCTCCCGCAGCAGCCGCACCGCCGCCGCCGAAGTCCGCAAATCCACTCCCAAATCGGCTGCGGAGCGCAGCAAACGTGCCACCAAAGCGAGGCCGTTGCGTACCTGCATGCCGCGCCGGTGCAGCGCGAGGTCCCGCAGATGCCGCCCGAAGCGGCCCGCCACATGGACAAAAGCCGCGGGTGATCGCGTCATGGTCATGAACGCGGTCAGGTCCGGCCCGGCCTGGATGGTCATGCCCATGAACGTCGTCTCACGCAGCGGACGCCGCAGCCGGTGCACCAGGTCCCCCAGCCGGCGCGCATCATACGGCGCCGCGATGACCGAGCGCCCGCCCGTCCCCGCTCCGGCGGCGTTGCCATAGGTGTCGGCGATCTTGTTGCCGTCCTCGAACTGCAAGGCGGTGTTGGCTTCGTAGAACGCGACCATCTGCGGCGCGGCTGCAAGGAACGCGTCCACCCTGGCTGCGTCGAAATTGTTGCCAAGCACCTCGCGCAAATAGGCGCGCGGTGCAGTCGCGTCCTCGATGATGCCCGCGCGCCGGGCCAGCGGGTTGAGCGGCGCCCACATCCAGCCGCCGGACCACGCGGTGGTGCCGCCGAACACCGGCTCCTTCTCCGCGACGATCACCTTCAGCCCGTGCCAGGCGGCGGTCACCGCAGCCGACAGCCCGCCCGCCCCGGAGCCGATAACCAGCAGGTCGCAATCGAGCCGCAATGGACCCCTCCCGATGCAGGTCCGCGAATTCTGGTTCCGAGCACGGCGCTTCGGCCGCGTATTCCCATCATGCCGACGAAGGTCGGCATCCACGCCTCTGCCGCAACACGTGAAGGCGCGGATGGCGGGCCTGCACCCGCGATGACGGTAAAAGCCGCCTGGTGTTCGGGTCAACCCTGCCTGAGTGTTAGGCGAAGCCCAAGAACCACCGCTTCAGCCGGACGCCTCCATCAAACCGTCATGGCCCGGACAAGCCGGGCTATCACGAGTGGGGAGAATGCAACGCTCCGCCTGCCGCCTTATCCTGATGCACATGGGGCGTGCCGGGGCCATGACGGGGTTGCACAGACACCCTGGCTCCATAGTTAAAGGGACAAATCCGGCCCTTACGATGGGGCACGCTCAAACCGCCTTCAGGTAATCCGTCAGCTTGGTGATCGCGGTCAGCTTGTCGGTCTGGTCCAGCGCCCCCAGCTCGGCGGCCAGCCGATCCATCGCGGACTCGTAGATCTGGCGTTCGGAAAAGCTCTGGTCGGGCTGCCCGGAATTGCGGTGCAGGTCGCGCACGACCTCGGCGATAGCCAGCGGGTCGCCGGAGTTGATCTTGGCTTCGTACTCCTGCGCCCGCCGCGACCACATCGTCCGCTTGACCCGCGCCTTGCCCTTCAGCACCGCCAGCGCCTCGTCGAACAGCTTGCGGCTCGCCAGCTTGCGCAGCCCGGCGGTGCGCGCTTTCGCGACCGGCACGCGCAGGGTCATGCGGTTTTCCTCGAACGTGATGTGGATCAGTTCGAGTTCGTGCCCGGCGATGTTCTCGACCGCGATCCGCTCGACCCGGCCGACGCCGTGGGTCGGGTAGACGACATGGTCGCCCTCGACGAAAATCTCCGCCTTCGCGATCGCCCGCGGCGTCAGGTTCGGCCCGTTATGCGGCGGGCGCGGCTGGACCCGAGGCTCTTGCGTCGCCGGAGCGCTGACTGCCGGCTGCTCAACCACTGGATTGGACACGTCTTCCACTGCCTGCTGCTCACCCATCTTCATACCTGCCGGTCAAGCTTACAAATGTGTCGGAACGATGGAAGCTGCAAGCGGGTCCGCCGAGCCGTCAACAGCCTGACTCGATTCGATCCCGCCGCTTCCGCGGGGATCGTCAAGCCGCCAACCCCATCCTTCTTGCCATCCGGGGCCCGAGACGCAAGACCCGGACTTCCCTATGCAAACGACACGGAATCATATCACAGCCATAGCGCCGCGTCAGCGGCTAACGCACCTACGGTGCCGCCTCTCCGGGGTTCGGGGAGAACAGTTCCGCCTTGCCCGGCTTGCCCTTCCACTCTTCCGCATCCGCGGGTGGCTCGCCCTTGCGCGTGATGTTGGGCCACTCCAGGGAAAATGCGCGGTTTTTCTCCTGCCATGCCTCCGCCTTGTCATCGCTGTCGGGCACGATGGCCTCGGCCGGACATTCCGGCTCGCACACGCCGCAATCGATGCATTCGTCCGGATGGATCACCAGCATGTTCTCGCCGACATAGAAGCAATCGACCGGGCAAACCTCCACGCAATCCATGAACTTACAACGGATGCAATTCTCTGTGACCACATAGGCCATTGGGCAACCTCTAGACGTGTGACTAACAAGCGGCTTGGCGCCGGGCGATCAGGCGGTGCGATATGCCGACGAATCCGTACCGGCGCAAGATGTTGATGGGACATCGCTGACATCCATGTACAAAAGCCGCGCCTCGGCGGCTGGACCGCGCCGCTGCGCCAGGGCGGCAACCCGCAAAACCCGCACCGTCCCGTGCAGCGGAAGCGTCAGCACGTCCCCCACCCGCAGCCGGGCGTGCGGCTTGCACGTCGGCTGGCGGTTGACGCGAATGGAGCCCTGCGCAACCAACTCGGCGCAGTCCGAGCGCGCCCGCATCACCCTCGCGCACCACAGCCACTTGTCCAGCCGCTGCCAGTCCCGGTCTTCTATGTCAGCTATCGGTCCCCTCCCTGATCATGGCAGCCGCGCTATCGCCGCAAAGCCGCCAGCGCCGCAAACGGCCCGCTGGCCGAACGGGCCGCGGGCGGCGGCTTGGCGGCGACCGGGCGGCGGCGGCGCAACGGCGTCAGCATGTTCGGCGCCGGCGGTCCCTGCCGCTCCGGTCCCGGCCCCGCGGCCGGCAGTATCCGGAACCCGAGGTGTCGCAGCACCACCGGCAGCAGATCCGCCTTGATGGCGAGGCGCGAGGCCAGCCCGGGCGGCAGCGCCACCGGCGCGTGTCGCGAGCGGTAGCCCAAGTCCCCCGCCACTTTTTCAGCGATATCCAGCCGCACCAGGATCGGCCCTGCCTCCACCCAGCCGGCAGCCGCGGCAAACCCCGCCGGCCAGTCGGGCTGCTCCGCCGGGATGGAAACCATTGCCGCGTTCGGCAGCTCCGGTGTGGCGACGCCGTGATGCAGCGCCCACAGCCGTGCCCTCATCCCCGCCGCCCGCGGTTTCATCAGCGCCGGCATGAACAGGGCGAACCGGCCGGAGCGCACGCCCAATGCCCGAAGTTGAGTACGGATTGCCGGAGCGAAGGTTTCATCGTCGGCGCCGGGGATCAGCCCCAGCGATTCCATCAGCCGGTGCAGCGGTCCACGCAGCGCCGGAGTGGCCCGGGCCATCGCCTCGGCGGCGAGGAGGGGTGCAAGGTCCGCGCGGATTTCGCCGTCCAGCCAGGCTTGCAGCCGCGCCCGCACCCGTTCCCGCGACGCGCCGTCGAGGAACTCGCTGTCGAGCACCTGTATTTCCGGCCGCAGCGGAGTCCTGCTGCGACTGAGGCGGGCGATCGCCACACCCTGCCATTCGACCCGGTGATCGGGGGTCAGCGCAAACGCATCGGCGCACGCGGCTTCCAGCACGCCAACGCGGCGCGGCATTTCGGCGCGCAGGGCCCGGCGTGCCGCGCGCAGCACCAGCTTCTTTTCGTCTCCCACCGCGGCCGGATCCGGGACAAAGCCGAAGCCTTCGATGCGGCCGACTTCGTGACCCTCGACGACGACCTCGCCGCGCAGCGTAACGGCCGACAGCAGATCGTCGCCCTCGCCCGCCTCCAGCCTTCGCATCAGGTGCGCAGCGCGGCGATCGACGAAGCGGGTCGTCAGGCTTTCATGCAGCGCATCGGACAGCTTGTCCTCGACCTCCCGCGCTTTCGCCTGCCAGTGCAGGCTGTCCTTCACCCAGTCGGAGCGGGCAGCGATGTACGACCAGACGCGCACGCCGGAGAGACGCTGCATCAAGGTGTCGATGTCGCCGTCGGCCCGGTCCAGCCCGGCGATCTGCGCGGCGAGCCAGTCCGTCGGCAGCGCGGTGTCGGTGGCGACGTGGGAGAACACCCGGGCGCACAAACGGGCGTGGGTATCGTCGGCCAGCTTGCGGAAATCGGGGATCTGGCAGGCGTCCCACAGCATCCGCATGCGCCGCCGCCCATGCGCCAGCTTGCGGATCTCCGGGTCGCGGGACAAAGCGGTCAGGGTTTCGACGTCCGACGCCTCGTTGCCGCGCACCAGCCCCGGCCCCGGCGGCGGCGCGTTCAGGCTGTCGAGCAGGCTATTCAGGCAACTGAAATCGAGGTCGCTGTTGCGCCAGCACAGCATCTCAAGCGACTCGAAAGTGTGCGACTCGACCGCGTTGACCACATCGTCCGGGATGGGCGGGCATTCAGTCGTGGTGCCGAAGGTGCCGTCCTTCATGCCGCGTCCGGCCCGGCCGGCGATCTGGCCGATTTCGGCGGCCGTCAGGCGCCGGGGGCGGTGGCCGTCGAACTTGCCGAGGCCGGCGAATGCGACATGGTCCACGTTCATGTTCAGGCCCATGCCGATGGCGTCGGTGGCAACCAGGAAATCGACCTCGCGATCCTGGTACAGCGCCACCTGGGCGTTGCGGGTGCGCGGCGACAGCCGGCCCATGACCACGGCGCAGCCGCCCTTGCGGCGGCGGATCAGCTCGGCCAGGGCGTAGATTTCCCCGGCGCTGAAGGCGACGACGGCGGTGCGGGGCGGCAGCCGGACCAGTTTCGCCGGGCCGGCATAGGTGAGTTGCGACAGCCGCGGCCTGGTCTCGATCTGGGCGGACGGCACCAGGCGGCGGATCAGCGGGGCGATGGTCTCGGCGCCGAGGAACATCGTCTCCACCATCCCGCGCGCATGCAGCAGCCGATCGGTGAAGACATGGCCGCGATCGGCGTCGGCACAAAGCTGGATTTCGTCCACGGCGACAAACTCGGCGCGGCGGTCGAGCGGCATGGCTTCGACGGTGCAGGAGAACCAGCGGGCTTCCGGGGGGATGATTTTTTCCTCGCCCGTGATCAGGGCGACGTAGCGGGCGCCCTTTTGCGCCACCATTCGGTCATAGTTCTCGCGCGCCAGCAGGCGGAGCGGGAAGCCGATGATGCCGGAGGCGTGGGCGAGCAGACGCTCGATCGCGAGATGCGTCTTGCCGGTGTTCGTCGGGCCGAGGACAGCCTTGACGCGAGCCGCGAAACCGGAGTCGGAGCCGAGCATGGGAGGAATGTTTGGTGGTTACGGCGCGGAATGCAAGCGGCGATGTCGTGACGCGGCAGCTCTCAACGCGAGTGACTCGCGGTCGCGGCCGGGACAGCAAATCCGGCATGCAACAGTTGAGTTGAAACGGGGCAAGGCTTCCAAGAACCGTCATGGCCCGGCGTGTCCGGGCCACCTATTGCGGCACGTGCTTGGATAGGTCGCCCGGACAATACCCGGTGGCGCCAACCGATCCGGTCATTCTTGGGCGTCGCCGTAGCTGGCTGGCGGCAATAACGATCTATCCGATCTTCCCGACCCGGGACGATTTGCTGCTCGCCCCGTTTGCGAGGCCGCCGCCAATCCCATCGCGAGGGCCGCCTGTCCCGGATAGTCGTCGCTTGCCGATGCCAACCGTCAGACCGCAAAAGTTGAAATCAGGATGGCTGATCAGCCTCTGAAATTCGCATCCTTCGGCGGGCCGGCCACGCCACCCCCGTCCCGATGCGCCTCCGCCAACTCCCCCAGGCTCCCGAACCGGAAATCCCACCGCACCTCCCCAACCACCGGCGCCGTCGCACCGCCCGCGCAACCACCCCGCCGATCGATCCAGGCCGATGCAAGGCCGAGCGCATTCGCGGGGACGTGGTCGTGGAAAAGGCTCTGCGCCACATGCAGCACCTGATCCTGCGAAAACCCCAACGCCTGCAACCGCCCCAGCAGGTAACGAAAATTCCGCACATCCGGCTTGTAGGACCCGATATCCTGCGCCGTGTATACTGCATCGAACGCCACCCCGAGCCAGGGCTGCGTCGCCGCGAACCCGGCGCGGTCCACGTTCGACAGCACCACCAGCCGGAAGTGCTGCTTCAGATACTCCAGCGCGTCCGCCGTATCCGGAAACGCCGGCCAATCGCCGATCGAGCCACCGAACGCCGCATCCTCCGCCGCGTTCGCCGCCACGCCCCATTCCGCCGCAAGCTGGCCATGCACCGCAGCCAGCACCTCCGGGTACGCCATCCCCGGAGTCTGCTCCTGCTGCCCCGACTCCAGCCGCGCGAACGCCGCCAGCGCATCCTCCCGCGCCGGCTTAACGCCAACCCGCGCCCGCAGCGGCTCCAAAGCCGACCAGATGCCACTCTCCCAATCGATCAGCGTGCCGTAGCAGTCGAACGAAAGCACGCGGAAATCCGCCAGCTTCACGGCAGCCGCGCCCAATTCCCCGCCGCGGCGCTCGCCCGCAGCCAGGACCGCACGCCCTCGGGGTCGCCGAACACTTCGTCAACGCGATACCCCGCGCCGCCGTGGTTCCGAGCCTCCCGCATCCCGTCCTCGTCCGTCACGTCGTCGCCGATGAACAACGGCAGCCGCCCGGCGAACGGAGCCTGCTGCATCAGCGCCACAACCGCTCCGCCCTTGTCGGCACCGAGCGGCCGGACCTCCCAAAGCTTATGCGCCGGATGCAGGTCGAATCCCGGCACCCGCGCCAGCATCGCTTCCAGCGCATCATGGAACACCGTGCCGGCCCCCTCCGGCGCCTGCCGGTAGTGCAGCGCGAAACCGCGCGCCTTCCGCTCCAGCAGCGCCCCGGGGAATGCCGCCACCAGCCGCTCCGCTTCTTCGAGCCAGTCCAAAGGCGGAGACGGCAGGTCCGGTCGCTCCACCGGATCGCCCGGGCGGCGGCGCACCGCACCGCCATGCTCGCCCGCCACCGCGCCCGGCGCATCCCCGAACAGCCGATCGACCGTCTCGATCGGGCGTCCGGTGACGATAGCCAGCGCGCCCGCCAGAGCGTCGCGCAGCCCCGCCAGGACCGACGGCAGCCCCGGCTGCACCACCACTGCATCCGGCGTCGGCGCGAGGTCGATCAGCGTCCCGTCCATATCCAGGAACAGCGCGGCACGGGGGAAAGGCGGCAGCGCGTCCATCGGATTACGTGCAGCCGGCGACACGGATGTCGTAGATCGGGTGCTCCATCATCGACACCGCCGGTTCATGCCACAGCAGCCAGCCGTTGAACGCCGGCGAGTCCGGGTGACTGTCCGTCACATCCAGATAAGCCGCCGCATCCGCCGGCTGGTCGGGCGGCCGCACCACGCAGGCCTTCACCGTGATGGTCAGGGAGCCGAACGTCGCCGACTGCCCAACCCTCACCGTCATCGCCGTGGCCTGAGCATTCACCTTGTCCAGCGCCTGCAGCTTCGCCCCCGCCGCCGGCACCCACACATTCGCCCTCTGGATCGGCGTCATGTCCGGCGCCGGCGGCGTGGGCAGAGTCAACTGCACCGGCGCATTATCGCCGGACGGCACTTCCTCGATCGGCATCCCGTCCTGAACCGGCGCCTGTCCGTTGTCCTGCCACTGCCTCTGCAACGGCGGCAAACCCTGCTCCTGCAACGGCGGGTTCTGCGCCAGGGCGGAGACCGACGCCAGCGCGCCCGCCGCCGCGAGCCATGCGCGCCTCACCGCGGCGCCCGCCGGGGAGAAACCAGCCCCGCCACGACATCCGCCAGGATCGCCCGCATCGCTTCTTCCTTCACGCCCATCAACACCGCGTCCTCGAACGCATCCTGCAGCACCTGCGAGACCTCCGCGTAGTTTTCCGCCAGCACCTTCAGCTTCTCCCGGCAGCCGACGGAATTGCCATCCAGTCCCGGCCAGTGCACGGGGGGCGGCGGGATCACTTGCCGGCCGGAGCCTGCGCGCCGTCCGCCGGCTTGGCGCCGTCCGCACCGGCCTTCGCGTTGTTCAGGGTGGTGACGCTGAAGATGAACTTGCCCAGCAACTGCTCCAGGCTGACCGAGGACTGGGTGATGCTGATCGACTGGCCCGGCTTCAGGTCCTGCTCGTCGCCGCCCGGCGAGAGGTTGATGTATTTGCCCCCCAGCAGGCTCTCGCTGGTGATCTCCGCCGCCGTGTCCTTCGGCAGTTCGATGCCGTCGCGCACGTTCAGGGTGACGATCGCCTGGAAAGTCTTCGGGTCTATCACCGCGTTCGTGACACTGCCCACCTTCACGCCGGCGATGCGCACGTCGCCGCCGATATTCAGCCCGTCGATGTGATCGAAGCTGGCCGTCAACGGATATCCCGAAGAGACGCTCCGTCCCGAATGCAGGATCGCGTACGCCAGGAATCCGAAGGCCACAGCCAGCACCGCCGCGCCGGCCACGGTTTCCGCCACGCCATGTCGGCTCATTGCGGAGCTAGCTCGGCGTCCAGGCTTCGTAATCGCCGGTCGCGCGGGCGCGGTGTCCACCCTCGTAGTCATGCCCCGGCGGCCGGTAGCCGAGCGGGGTACCCGTCAGGTTCGCCAGATGCGGCTTCTGCCAAGGCTTGCGGCCGGTTTCCGGCAACGGTTTGTCGGTGGTGTAATGCAACCAAGAATGCCACTCCGGCGGGACGGCGCTGGCTTCCACCGGGCCGCGGTACAGCACCCAGCGCCGCTTGCGCGGGCTGCCCCGCCGCAGGCGCCGTTCCTCGTAATAGCGGTTCCCCGCGGCGTCCGCACCGATTTTGCGGCCGTGCAGTTTGGTGAATAGCCATGTGCCGATATTCATATCGCGACATATACGCAGCGCCCGTGGTTTGGTCCAGCATCCGATAACAAGACCTCGCGCCGGCGCCGTTGCCAGGGGGCATCACCGGGGCGCCGGCACAAAAACAAGTTATCCCCAAGATTTTGCGGTCGGATCGCCGCCGTCACACAAAATGCGCTATCCGTCCGGTTCGTTCCCGGTTTATCTTCGCTGCCATGAAGACTCATCGGACCTCTCTCCACCGGACCTGGCATGGCGTGCGGATGCGGCGGACCGAGGGCGCGGCCGACGCGGACGCCGCGCCGCGGCCGATAACGCTGCCGTTTTCCTGGGACGACTCCGCCGCCGCCGCGCTGGCGGCGCTGGCCCCGGGCGCAGGGCCAGTGACACTGGCGGTCGCCGCGCAGGCCTGGATCGACCCGATCGCCGCCGCCGCGCTGGCGGCCGGTCTGGACATCGCATTGGCGGACCGCCTGCACCGTCTGCTGCTGCTGCGCCGTGGCGCGCCGACAGAGGCGGTGTGGCGCGGCGAAGCCGGCGACGCTCCCGGCTTCGTGCTGAACCTGCCGGCGTTCCTGGACAGCGACGGTTTGCTGGACGTGGCGGGCTTCGCCGAGGCCGTGGAAACCGCCGTCATCGCACTGAGCTTCGCCGCGCCGGATGTGCGTGACATCGACATCGGCATGGCCGATCTCGCCGGCCTGCTCGCGCAGCTCGGCATCGATTACGCCTCGGACGGCGCCCGCGATACGGCGCGTGGCCTGGCGGCGATCCTGCGCGGCCGGGCGGATGCCGCCTCCGGCCGTCTGGCGCGGCTCGGCGGGCCGGTGCGCCTGGCGCGTTTCGACTGGCCGACACCGCCGGCTCAGACTCCGTTGCGCGGCCTGGCGGAGGCTGCCCGCGCCGCCCGGCAGGACGCCGCGGCGGTGGAGGGGCTGCGTCACCGTGCCACCACTTCAGTCGCCCGGCCCGGGCTGGCCGAGGCGCTGCTGGGCTGCGAAACCGGCGGCATCGCGCCGGCTTTCTCTCCCATCGGCCATACCGGCGGGCTGACGCGCGCGGCGCGGGCGTGGCTGGCGGTGAATGGTGTTACGGGGGAAGATGCGCTGGCGACCGCTTTGAGCGGCGGTCATCCGATCCCGATTTACGGGGTGGTGCCGCATGCGGCGATGCACGATGCCGTCGCGCCGTTCGTGCATGCGATGCCGCCGCGGCCGGTGGCGCTGCCGGTGAAGGGCGCCGCCGCCCGCCGCCGCGACCTGCCCGGGCGGCGCAGCGGCTACACGCAGAAAGCCTCCGTCGGCGGCCACAAGCTGTTCGTGCGAACCGGCGAGTATGACGACGGGTCGCTGGGCGAGGTGGTGATCGCCCTGCACAAGGAGGGTGCTGCGTTCCGAGGCCTGATGGACAATTTCGCCCTGGCGGTCAGTTTGGGGTTGCAGCACGGCGTTCCGCTGGAGCGCTTCGTCGAGGCGTTCACGTTTACCCGGTTCGGTCCGGCCGGCGCGGTGGAGGGCGATCCGGCGGTGCGTGCGGCGACGTCTTTGCTGGATTATGCGTTCCGGCATCTGGCTGCCAACTATCTCGGGCGGCACGACATTCCGGACGCCGAGATCGAGGAGGCGGATACCGTGGGCCATGGTGCGCGCGATGAATCGCCGCTGCTGCCCTTGGATTTGCCGGATGAGGCTTCGCCGCGGGCGCGGCGGCGGGGGTTGCGGGTTGTGGGGCGGTAGGGTGAGGCATCTTCTTTCTTGGATGTATCGACGGCCGGGGTTTCATAGGCGGCGTAGGCGTTTTGACTAAAATCCGCGTTTCGACGCAGAGTTCGCAGAGTAGTGTTTCCCAGCGCTGCCGGCGATCGTCCGGCGGCTTCGGCGTTTTCGGCGGCGGCGTCCGCCCGGCGCGGCAGGGGCCGTAGAACTCCGCAAGGATGACGCTTGAAACAGCGATTCCGGCAAGCCGGCCTGACCGATCCGGCGGGCGCAACGACAAGACGTATCGTTACCATACGAAATCCGGCGGCGGCGAACAGCGGCGCCTTCGGCGGCAAACAGGGTGTGAAATACTTCATAGAACCGCCCCTGCCGATCGGCCATGGTCCCGGTGCCGGCAGGGTTCGAACATTCGGCGGCCCCGTTCGGAGGGACGTTAAGCAGAACCAGCGCGTTTGCAATGGAGCATGTCATGACACACGCCATCCTTGGCCGCACCTCTTCGAGGAAAAACCTGATTCGCTTCGCGATTATGGCTCTGACCGCGGGCTTCGCGGGCGCAGCTTCCGCACAGGGTTCGGCGGGCGCCGTGCCGACGGCCTACGGGTCCACCTGGGCCGTCACCCAGCAGACGGCGCAGGCTGACAAGACCCGGAAAGTGGCTTCGGCAGAGGGAAACGCGCCGACGAAGCCTGCCGACGACATCCGTGTCTCTTCGAGAACGATCGGCGGCGAATAACGCGCAGACCCCGGGTTAAAAAAGGCCGAAAAATCTCGGCCTTTTTTATTTGAGCGTTGTCGGAGCCGATCGGCCGGAGGGAAAGCTGCAATCCGCCGCCTGTTTGGAGTGAGACGCCATTAAGGCATCATCCGCGCAGCCCGAAAGTGCGGTGTTTCTTCTCCAGCGGACACTCCCGTTACGCCGGGGTTCCGAGCTGCAGCGGTACGAAATCGCGGCTGTTATCGCGGCGCGCTTCACCGGCCCGCAGGATGCATAGGCGCCGGCATGAGGCGGCGCGCCGCCCCCGGGGGGCGGCAAAGAAATACATCCCAAGCCCCCGGTTTCAGGCTAAACCACCCGGCCAGCAACCCCGACAGGCCCGGTCACCCAGCTTGACGTCCCCCCAACCCAGCCTCGGACTGAACCCGGACGACCGCGTTCCGGTGCTGCTGCCCTACCCGTTCCCGGGTCCGTTCGACTACCGCGTGCCGCCCGGGATGCACCCCAAACCCGGCGATGTCGTCCTCGTCCCGCTCAACCGCCGCGAGGAGATCGGGGTCGTCTGGGACGCCCCGTTCGGCCACCCCGTGCCCGCGCACAAGCTGAAAGCCGTCGCCGGCATCCTCGACACCCCACCGATGGGCGAATCGCTGCGGCGCTTCGTCGATTGGATCGCCGCCTACACGCTGACTCCCCCCGGTGAGGTGATGGCGATGGCGCTTCGCGTCGTCTCAGCCGCCACCGCTCGCCCCATCATCCGTTATCGCCGCGCCGAAATCCCGCCCGGCGTCCGCCTGACCCCGCCCCGCGAGCGCGTGCTGGATGCGCTGGCCCGCCAGGAGCCGCAAACCGCTTCAGACCTGCGAAAGCAAGCTCAGGTCGGTGCCGCCGTGCTGCGCGGCATGACCGACGCAGGCCTTCTGCTCACCGAACTGGCCACCCCGGACGCGCCGTTCCTGCCGCCCGATCCGGACTATCCCGGCCCGGCGCTATCGCCGCAGCAGCAGGAAGTTGCTGCGGCATTGCGGGAAACCGTCGCCGCCCGCGCCTGGTCCGTGACTTTGCTCGACGGGGTCACCGGCTCCGGCAAGACCGAGGTCTACCTGGAAGCCGTCGCCGCCTGCCTGCGCGCCGGGCGGCAGGCGCTGGTGCTGCTGCCGGAGATCGCGCTGTCCTCGCAATGGACCGAGCGCTTCCAGCGCCGCTTCGGCGTGGCCCCCGCGGTGTGGCACTCCGACCTGCCGTCGCGCACCCGCAAAATCACCTGGCGGGCGGTGGCGGAGGGCCACGCCCCCGTCGTCGTCGGCGCCCGTTCGGCGCTGTTCCTGCCATTCCCCGACCTCGGCCTTGTGGTGGTGGACGAGGAGCACGAGGCGGCGTTCAAGCAGCAGGACGGCGTGGTCTACAACGCCCGCGACATGGCGGTGGTGCGGGCGCGGCTGTCGGCCTGTCCGGCGGTGCTGGTCTCGGCGACGCCCAGCCTGGAGACGGTGGCGAATGTGGAGGCCGGCCGCTACGCCCATCTGCGCCTGACCGCGCGGCACGCCGGGGCGTCGATGCCGAAGATCACCCTGGTCGATCTGCGCGAGACCCCGCCAGACCGCGGCCGGTTCCTCGCACCGCCTCTGATACGGTCGGTGCTGGACACGCTGGGGCGCGGCGAGCAGGCGATGCTGTTCCTCAATCGCCGCGGTTATGCGCCGCTGACGTTGTGCCGCGCCTGCGGCCACCGGATGCAGTGCCCGAACTGCACCGCCTGGCTGGTGGAGCACCGCACCCGCGGCGAGCTTCTGTGCCACCATTGCGGACACACCATCCCGATCCCGCCGGAATGCCCGCAGTGCAAGGTCAAGGACAGCCTGACCCCCGTCGGCCCCGGCATCGAGCGGATCACCGAGGAAGCCGCCACGGTCTTTCCCGAAGCCCGCCGCCTGATCATGGCGAGCGACACCATCGCCGGCCCGCACGCCGCCGCCGCCGCCGCGCATGCGATCGAGGCGCGCGAGGTGGACCTGATCATTGGCACTCAGTTGGTGGCGAAGGGCTGGCACTTCCCGCATCTGACCTTCGTCGGCGTGGTTGACGCCGATCTCGGGCTGGCCGGGGGGGAGCTAAGGGCGTCGGAGCGGACGGTGCAGTTGCTGCATCAGGTGTCCGGCCGGGCCGGGCGGGCGGAGGCGCCGGGGCAAGTGATGCTGCAGACCTTCATCCCCGATCACCCGGTGATGCAGGCGCTGCTGCAAGGCGACCTGGACGCGTTCATGGCGAGCGAGGCGGAAAGCCGGCGCGACGGCGAGTGGCCGCCGTACGGGCGGCTGGCGGCGGTCATCGTCAGCGCGGACACGGCGCTGATGGCGGATACGGTGGCGCGGGATTTGGGCTGGGCGGCGCCGCGGGGGGACGGGATCATGGTGCTGGGCCCCGCACCGGCGCCGATGGCGCTGCTGCGCGGGCGGCACCGGCGGCGGCTGCTGCTGAAGGTGCGACGGGACGTGGCGGTGCAGCCGATACTGCGGGCGTGGCTCGGCTCGGTGAAGGTGCCGGGCGGCGGGCGGGTGGATGTGGATGTCGATCCGATTTCGTTTCTTTAAAGTGTGGCGGCGGGCAATTCTGTGCGGCCGACGGGAGGGGCGCTCTGTCTCGCTGTGTCAACTCACTGCCTCGATGTCCGGGCGGTTGCGGCCCCCGACGCCGCGACGCCGTCTTCCCGGGCCGCCATCCTCAGCAGCACCGCCAGCCGAACCGGACTTCACCGCCACCCGCATAAATCCAATGCCGAACCGCCGGATTATCTTCCTCGCCGCAGAAACCATCTCCGCTTCCACGAAAGCCGGACATCTCGCCCGACTGAAGCTGGAGATATTCCGATGAAGAACCTGATCCTTGCTGCGCTTGCCGCCATCAGCCTGACGGGCGCGCTCGCTCCGCTGGCCAGTGCCGCGACCTTCCATCACGGCAGCACGATCGCCGGCGATGCGGCGGCGACCCGGATGCAGCAGACTGGTCAGTACAGCCAGTAAATCGATAAGCCCAGCGCAAGAAGGCCGGTTCATTACCGGCCTTTTTGCTGTTCGGAATAGCGAAATCTCAGGCAAACCGCGGCAGCAGGACATTCGCAAAATCGGCCGCTTCGATGAAATCCCGCGCAGCCGCCGCGCTGCCTTCCCCCATCCCCGGCGCGCCGTATCCCCACGCCGCGTAGATGCAGCGAATGCCGGCTCCGGCTGACGCCGCAACGTCATTCCGATGGTCCCCGAGCATCAGCGCTTCCTCAACCGAACCGTGCGCCTGCGCCAGGGTCGCCAACAGATGCGCCGGGTCCGGCTTGCGCACCGGGAAGCTGTCGCCGCCGCCCACCGCCCGCAGCAGCGGCAGGATCCCCAGCACCTCCAGCAGCCGGCGCGACGCCCGCTCCGGCTTGTTGGTGCAAACCGCGAACTGCCAGCCGTCCCGCGCCAGCCCTTCCAGCACCGGACGCACATGCGGAAACAGCCGGCTTTCGACCGCGACATGCGCTTCGTAGTCGGCGGCGAACGCCGCCAGCGCGCCGTCATCCGGCGCGACTCCCCGCGCGGCGAAGGCGCGGGAGATCAGCACCGCGACGCCGTCGCCGACCATCGAGGCCACTTCCGGGTGGGAGAAGACGGCCAGGGAGCGGGCCGCCATCAGCCGGTTCAGCGCGGCGGCGATGTCGGGAACGGTGTCCACCAGAGTGCCATCCAGGTCGAGCAGCAGGGTTCGGGCCAACGTGTTGCACTCCGTAATTCAAATTGCGCCAAATACGAAACGAAAGCCTTTGACATCGCTGCGTTCCCGCCGCTACGCCAAGCTTCCTAGCCAAGCAGGGAACGGATATGCAAGCAACCGCAATCATCCTGGCCGCCGGCCTCGGCACGAGGATGAAGTCGACATTGCCCAAGACGCTGCACCGCCTGGCGGGACGATCAATGTTGCGGCACCTGCTGGCAAGTTGCGAACCGGTGTTCGACCGCATCGTGATCGTCCTGGGTCCCGACATGGAAGCCGTCCGCAAGGAGGCCGCTCCGCACGCCTGCGTCGTGCAACAGGATCGCCTCGGCACCGCCCATGCGGCACTTCAGGCGATCGAACACCTCGGCAACGGCCAGGTGGCGGTGCTTTATGCCGACAACCCGCTGATCCGCACCACTACGCTGCGCCGGCTGCTCGACAGCCACACCCCGCACGGCCTGTCGCTGCTGGCTTTCCGCCCGGACGACGCGGCGAAATACGGGCGCGTGATCATCGGCGAGGACGGCCTTGTCGAGCGCATCGTCGAATTCGCCGACGCCACCGACCTCGAACGCGGCGTCGATCTGTGCAACGCCGGCGTGCTGTGCGGCGCCGCGCCGGAAATGGGGCGCTGGCTGCGGGCGGTGCGCAACGACAACGCCAAGCGCGAGTATTACCTGACGGATCTCGTCGCCCTCGCCCGCGCCGACGGCCGCCCGGTCACCGCGGTGGAGGCTCCGGCGGACGAGCTGGCGGGCGTCAACTCGCGCGGCGAGCTGGCCCGCGCCGAGGCGGTGCTGCAAGGCTGGATGCGGGAAGCGGCGATGGAGGCCGGGGTCACGATGACCGATCCGGCCTCGGTGTTCCTGTCCGCCGATACGAAACTGGGCACCGACGTGACGATCGAGCCGAACGTGTTCTTCGGCCCCGGCGTGACGGTCGCATCCCATGTGACGATCCGCGCGTTCAGCCACCTGGAGGGCGCGGATATCGGCCCCGGCTCGGTCATCGGCCCGTTCGCGCGGCTGCGGCGAGGTGCGAGGCTGGCGGAAAACGTGCATGTCGGCAATTTCGTGGAGGTGAAGGCGGCGGCGCTGGCGAAGGGCGTGAAGGCCAATCACCTTTCGTATATCGGCGACGCAACCATCGGCAGCGGCACCAATGTCGGCGCCGGGACGATCACGTGCAACTACGATGGCTTTAACAAGTATCGCACCACCGTCGGCGAACGCGTCTTCATCGGCTCCGACACCGCCCTGATCGCCCCCGTCACCGTCGGCGACGGCGCGATCATCGGCGCCGGCAGCGTGATCACCGAGGACGTAGCGCCGGACGCGCTGGCGCTCGCGCGCGGTCGGCAGGTGCAGAAGCCGGGCCGGGCCACCGAAATCCGCGCAGCGGCGAAGAAGGAGAAAGTCTGATGTGTGGGATTGTCGGCGTCCTTGGCGCGGGTTCAGCAGCGCCGATCATTCTGGAAGCGCTGCGCCGCCTGGAATATCGCGGCTACGACAGCGCGGGAATCGCCACGCTGGTAGAGGGCAAGATCGTGCGCCGCCGGGCCGAGGGCAAGCTGAACAACCTCGCCGCCTCCCTGGATCAAACGCCCCTGCCCGGCACGCTCGGCATCGGCCACACCCGCTGGGCCACGCATGGCGCGCCGACGGAAAGCAACGCCCATCCGCACGGGACGTCGCGCGTGTCGCTGGTGCATAACGGCATCATCGAGAACCATGCGGAGCTGCGCGCGGAACTGGAGGCGGCGGGCCAGGTCTTCAATACCGAGACGGATACCGAGACCGTGGCCCAGCTTGTCGACCTGTATCTGAAGCAGGGCCTGCCGCCGATAGATGCGGCCGGCAAGGCGCTGCGGCGGCTGGAGGGGGCGTATGCGCTGGCGATCATCTTCGCCGGCGAGCCCGACCTGATGGTCGCCGCCCAGCACGGTGCGCCCTTGGCGGTGGGCTTCGGCGAGAACGAGATGTTCGTCGGCTCCGACGCGCTGGCGCTGGCGCCGCTCACCGCCCGGATCGCCTATCTGCGCGACGGCGACTGGACCGTGGTGCATCGGCACGGCGCCGACTTCTTCGACATGGACGGCAACCCGGTTGCGCGCGAGATCAAGCTGACCCGCATGACCGGGGCGGCCATCGGCAAGGGCAACTACCGCCACTTCATGGAAAAGGAGCTGCACGAGCACCCGGCTGTCATCGGCGACACCCTGCACCGCATGGTCAATCCGGCCAGCCGCGCGGTGGCGCTGCCGGACGATCTGGGCATCGATTTCGCCACCGTGCCGCGCATCACCATGAGCGCCTGCGGCAGCGCCTTCTACGCCGGGCTGGTTGGCCGCTGGTGGTTCGAGGCGGTCGCCCGCATCCCGACCGACGGCGATGTGGCCAGCGAGTTCCGCTACCGCACGCCGCCGATGTCTCGCGGCGGGCTTGGATTGCTGGTGTCGCAGTCGGGCGAGACGGCGGATACGCTGGCGGCGCTGCGCTATATGCGGCGCGAGGGGCAGCAGATCCTGTCGATTCTGAACGTGGCGGAAAGCACCATGGCGCGCGAGAGCGATGCGGTGCTCGAGACCGTCGCCGGGCCGGAAATCGGCGTGGCAAGCACCAAGGCGTTCACCGCCCAGTTGTCGGTGCTGGCCTGCCTCGCGCTCGCGGCGGGACGCGCGCGCGGGTCCATCGATGCCGAGCAGGAGGCTCGGATGACGGCGGCGCTGCTGGAGGTGCCCGGCCGCGCGGCGGAGGTGCTGGAATACGACGAGGCGATCCAGGCGATCGCCCAGCGTGTGTCGAAGGCGCGGGACGTGCTGTTCCTCGGCCGCGGGAACTGCTTCCCGATCGCCATGGAAGGCGCGCTGAAGCTGAAGGAAATCAGCTACATCCACGCCGAGGGCTATGCCGCCGGAGAGATGAAGCACGGTCCGATCGCGCTGATCGATCCGGCGGTGCCGGTGATCGCAATCGCTCCGTCCGGGCCGCTGTTCGAGAAGACGGCGTCCAACCTCCAGGAGGCGGCGGCGCGCGGCGGCCAGGTGATCGTGTTCAGCGATGCCGCGGGGGCGGCGAAGCTGAAGGGGATCGCGGCGGATACCATCATCCTGCCGGCGGTCGATCCGTTCGTGGCGCCGATACTGTATGCGATCCCGGTGCAGGTGCTGGCGTATCATGTGGCGGTGCTGAAGGGTACGGACGTGGATCAGCCGCGGAATCTGGCAAAATCGGTGACCGTGGAGTAGCGCTGGTTGGGGCGGGGCGGACTGGGGTGCGTGCCGGCCCGTCCGATTGTGTTATGGCCGGGCGTAGTCCCGGCCATCCACGCTTCGACGGCGGTGCGCAGGTGGCCGGGACAAGGTTCAGCCGGGCCATAACGGTGAGGCTGAGGACGGCCCGGCAAAACCCTTCTCCGCGTTTCGGCTTAACTCGATAGCTATGGGGGCGAACCGGGCCATGACGGTGTCGCAGGCGTTGCTGAAGGGCGCGGATGTGGATCAGTCGCGCAAACTCGCGAAGCCGGTGACCGTGGAGTAGCGAACGGTTGGGCGGTGACGATGATGTGAGAGGTCCGGGGACCGTCCCGCTGCCGCCGCGGCCCCTGTCGGCTCACGGGAAAATCGTCCGTTTTCCCTGACATTTTAACCACTTGTTAACGAAATCGCGTCACCATCGCCCCGCTGTTCGATCGAGGTGTGGAAACGGATGGATGTATTCAGGTCCTTGACGCGGACTCACCGCCGCCGCATATCTTGACCAACCTTGGTCAAGAAGCGGCTATGGACACGATCAACCTCTACGAAGCGAAGACCAACCTGTCGCAACTGGTCGAACGCGCCGCCGCGGGTGAGGAAATCATCATCGCCAAGGCAGGCCGCCCGCTCGCCCGCCTGGTCGCCCTGGCCCAGCGCACCGCGGAGCGCCCGCTGGGCCTGTTCGCCGGGCTGGCCGAACTCGGCACGGATTTCGACGCTCCGCTGCCCGACGACTTGCGCCTGGCGTTCGACGGACGCGCGCCCTGAAGCTGCTGCTGGATACGCATATCCTGGTCTGGGCGATCTCTGAGCCGTCCCGGCTGAATCAGCGCACCCGGGCTGCAGTGGCATCGCCGGCAAATCAGGTTCTCGTCAGTGTTGCCAGCGCATGGGAGATCGCGATCAAGCACGCGCTCGGGCGGCTGACCTTTCCGGTCGACCGGTTCGAGGAGATCCTGCAACGGATGGGCTTCGAGGCCCTGCCGATTGGCCTTGTCCATGCCATCGCCGCCGGGCGGCTGCCGCGGCATCACGACGATCCGTTCGATCGGCTGCTGATCGCCCAGGCCCAAACAGAGGGCATGACACTGGTTTCCGCGGACCGGGCCATCGCGCGCTACGACGTTTCGGTGCTCGGCTCAGAAACCTAGCCCGGCCACAACACTGACCAAACCGCTGGGGTTTCAGATCGTGTAATTGAACGACTGATACGCCAGATCGCTCAACGTCTGGTTCATCGACTTCATCGGCTCGTCCGTATCGGCGATGCGGACCACCTTGGCCGGCACCCCGGCCACGGTCGCATGCGCCGGCACCGGCTTCAGCACCACGGACCCCGCGGCGATGCGGGCATGCTCGCCGACTTCGATGTTGCCGAGGATCGCGGCCCCCGCGCCGATGACAACGCCGAAGCGCACTTTCGGGTGCCGATCACCGTGCTCCTTGCCGCTGCCGCCCAGGGTGACGTGGTGCAGCATGGAGACGTTGTCGCCGATCTCGGCGGTTTCGCCGACGACGAGCCCGGTGGCGTGGTCGAGGAAGATGCCGTGCCCGAGTTTCGCCGCCGGATGGATGTCGGTCTGGAACACCTCGGAGGAGCGGCTTTGCAGGTACAACGCGAAATCGCGCTCCCCGTGGTTCCACAGCCAGTGGTTCAGCCGGTGCGCCTGGATGGCGTGGAAGCCCTTGAAATACAGCAGCGGCTCGATCAGCCGGTCGCAGGCCGGGTCGCGGTCGAGCACGGCGGCGATGTCGGCCTTGGCGGCTTCGACGATGCAGCCGTCATCGGCACAGGCTTTGCTGAACGCCTGCACGATCAGCGGCAAGGAGACGACGTCGTTGCGCAGGCGCGCGGCAACGCGATGGAACACCGCCGTTTCGAAGCTGGGCTGGTTCAGAATCGAATCAAAAAACAGGGGAGCCAGCTTCGGCTCCCGCTCATAGGCTTCCTCGGCTTCGCGGCGCAGGCGGGACCACAGCGCATCGGTGACGGCTTCGGTTTCCTCCGTCGGCACCAGGGTCAGGCGGCAGGGGTTCGGGCGCTTCATGCTGGTTCCCGTCGCAGAAAGATTTCCATTCAATATGGAATGCTATTCTATCTAGATGGGCAAATGAAGGAAACGTCAACTCCCCTCGGCGCAGGTTTCGGCATTACCCCGGCGTTTCGCCCACCGTGTCGGCGGCATAAGCACGCCGGTTGCCCATAGGCTTGGGGCTTCCGACGGTCGAATCCGCGGTCGTCTGACGCTCGGCCTGAGCGTTGATGATCGCGCCGAACAGCGCCGCGAAAGCCGACAAATACAGCCAGGTCAGCATGATGACGACGCCGCCGAGCGAGCCGTAGGTCCTGTCGTAGCTGTTGAAATGCGTGACGTAGATGCTGAACCCGATCGATCCGGCGATCCACAGGACCGTCGCGATGATCGCCCCCGGAGACACCCAGCGCCAGCGCGCCGTCATGCGGTTCGGCGCATAGCGATACAGCACCGACAGGCCCGTCATGACCCAAAGGATCAGCAGCGGCCACTCCAGCCCGATGACCAGCCATTGCACGTCCGCCCCGAGCCCGACGATCTGGACCGCCGCCGGCAACACGCCGACAAGTGCTATGCTGACGGTGCCGCCGATCAGCGCCAGGATCGTCAACTCGATGGCGATCAGATTGAGCTTGAAAAAGCCGCGCGTCTCCTTCTGCTGATAGGCGATGTTGAGCGCGGTGATCATGCCGCTCATGCCGCGCGACGCGCTCCAGAGGGCGAACAGCAAGGCGACGACCGCGCCGACGCCGAGCGAGCCGCTCGACGCGCTGACCAGCCTGTGCAGTTGATCGGCGATCACCTGCGTGCTTTCCGGTGGCAGCACGTTGGAAAGCGCGCCGACCTGGCGCTCGACCTGGGCGGGGTCGAGCAACAGACCGTAGATCGATACAAGGGCCGCCAGCGCAGGGAACAACGCCAGCAGGACGGCATAGGTGACGCCGCCGGAGACCAGGAAGATGTTGTTTTCGGACACCTCGCCCCACGAGCGCACCAGGATATCCTTCCAGCCGGGCGCCGGGATTTGCGCGGGATGGTTGGCGGAGCGGCCCCGGTTCTGCTGCGGCGGCGATCCAGGCTGATGGTCGATGGTATGCGGCCCGGGCGCCAACGCCGAGAGGTCATCCTTCAGTTTGCCAAGCCGATCGGCGTTGCTCATGGGTCGGTCCTTCACCGGAAGCAGCGTGAACGGATGCGGCGTGGCGGAGTTGCCGCGGGCACTTAAAGCAGGGACTGAGCGGGCTGCAGCAGGTCCGGGCCATCATTGCGCACATTGCCGATACGCTTGTCTATCGGCCAGAACCGCAAGATGCCTTCGGCGGATGGCTTCAGCAGCGCCGCCGGATCGCCCTCCGCTTCGCCGAGCCAGATCGGCCAGTCCGCCGGCTCCAGGATCACCGGCATGCGTTCATGCAGCGCGGACATCTGTTCATTCGCGTGCGTCGTCAGGATCGCAAAGCTGCGCAGAATGTCGCCCTCCGGTGAGCGCCAGCCCTCCCAGATTCCGGCGAAACCCATCGGATCGCCGTCCGTGCGGGCGATCGCGAACGGCGTCTTGCCGCCCGCGTCGGCCCGCCATTCGTAGAACGCCGCGGCGGGGACCAGGCAGCGGCGTTTGGCGAAAGCGGCGCGGAACATTCCGGATGACGCGACGGTTTCAGCGCGCGCGTTGACCGGGCGGCGGGCGGCCTTGATGTCCTTGGTGAAGGCCGGAACGAAACCCCAGGTCAGCAGATCGAGATGCCGCTCCCCGGTGTCCGGATGCCGGCGCACCACCGGCGCATCCATCGTCGGCGCCATGTTCCATGTCGCCTTGAGGTTCGGCAACGGGTTCTTCGTCCCGAACAGCCGGGCGATCAGGTCCGGAGGAAGGAAACTGGCATAGCGTCCGCACATGCGACGCAGTCTGCGCGAAACCCGGGGGTCGGAAAACCCCGCATGATCGCAGCGTTATGAGCGATGCCGCTGCAACGCCGTCCCGCGGCGGACATTCGGAGGGGATGTCTCAGCAAGGTAGGCGCAGATGAAGGCACTCGCGTGGCACGGCAAAGGCAAGATGCGCTGTGATACCGTTCCGGACCCGAAAATCGAGCATCCGCGCGATGCGATCATCAAGGTGACGAGCTGCGCGATCTGCGGCTCCGACCTGCATATTTATGACGGGGTGATTCCGTCCATGCAGCACGGCGACGTGCTTGGGCACGAAACGATGGGCGAGGTGGTCGAGCTCGGTTCCGAAACGCGCAATTTGAAGATCGGCGACCGCGTTGTGGTTCCGTTTACGATATCCTGCGGCGAATGCTTCTTCTGCAAGCGGGGGTTTTATTCCGGCTGCGAGCGGTCGAATCCGAACAGGACGATGGCGGAGAAGCTGTGGGGTCATTCTCCGGCCGGTTTGTTCGGCTATTCCCACCTGCTCGGCGGCTATGCCGGCGGTCAGGCGGAGTATCTACGGGTGCCCTACGCCGATGTCGGCCCCATCAAGGTGCCGGATGGGATGCCGGATGAACAGGTGCTGTTCCTGTCGGATATTTTCCCGACCGGATACATGGCGGCGGATTTCTGCAACATCCAGCCCGGCGACACGATTGCGATCTGGGGTTGCGGTCCGGTCGGCCAATTTGCCATCCGCAGCGCCTTCCTTCTCGGTGCCGAACGAGTAATCGCGGTCGACACGGTGCCGGAACGCCTGGCCATGGCGCGGGAAGCCGGGGCACTGACATTGGATTTCAAGCAGGAGGACATCTACGACCGCATCCAGGACCTGACCTCGGGCCGCGGCGCCGACGCCTGCATCGATGCGGTCGGCACCGAGGCCGATGCGGCCGGCAGCGCGGACTCGCTGATCGACCGGGTCAAGGTCGCCACCTTCATGGGCACCGACCGTCCTCATGTGTTGCGGCAGGTCATCCATTGCTGCCGCAATTTCGGAAACGTCTCGATTGTCGGTGTTTACGGCGGCTTCCTCGACAAGCTGCCAATGGGGTCCGCCATCAACCGCGGCCTGACGTTCCGTATGGCACAGACTCCGGTGCAACATTACCTGCCGCTGCTGATGAACCGGATACAGAAGGGCGAGATCGATCCGTCCTTCGTCATTACCCACCGCGCATCGTTGGAAGAAGGGCCGGACCTGTACAAGACATTCCGGGATAAAAAGGATGGCTGCATCAAAGTCGTTCTGAAACCCTGATATCGGAGACAGCAATGACTTCGGAAACACGCGCGGTGGCGATCGTCACCGGCGCGTCCGGAGGCATGGGCTCGCCGTCATAAGCCGGACGCAACGGACAACGCCAGGTCGGGACGGTCGGAGATCAATCCGTCGACACCCCAGCCGATCAGCCGCCGCATGTCCGCGGGGTCGTTCACCGTCCACGGCAGGACGAACAGGCCGAGCGCCCGGGCACGACCGACCTGAGCCTCGGTCAGATCGGTGTGGTCGGGCGCCCACACCGGACCTCCCTCGGCCGCCGCACAGTCGGGGACTGATGCGGCGTCCGCGATCCCGTCCCACCACAGCGCGGACTCCCGCACGGTCTCGGCGCAGGTCAGCCACGCGAGCCTGATCTCCGGACGCATGTGGCGGACATGCCGCTGCATCCGCCAATCGAACGATTCAAGAATGACGCGGGCGGCTGCACCGGCACGGTCGATCACCGCCAGCGTGGCGTCCGCAAGCACCTCGGGCGGAGCGGTCCAATCCGGATGGCCCGGGTCGGTTTTGACCTCGATAGTGAAGCGCGCATCAGGCAGGGCGTCCAACACGGCCGCGAGTTCCGGAATGCGGGCGCCGTCGATCGGGGCCTGGTCGGGAAACCGCACCGCGGTCCCGGACCCGGGGCGGAGACGGCCGACGTCGAAGGCTCGCAGTTCTGCCCGGGTCAGCGACCGGATCAGCGGTCCGGGGCCGTCCAGCCAAGCGCCGGACGCGCCGCGCGTCAGGTCCGGGTTCAGCGCCGGATCGTGGCTGACCACCACGACCCCGTCCGCGGTCAGGCCGACGTCCAGTTCGAACGCCGTCACGCCGAGAGCGGCGGCGGCCAGGAAGCCCTCCAGCGTGTTCTCCGGGAACAGCCCGCGCGCGCCGCGGTGACCTTGGATGTCGATATGTCGCGTCATCTGCGATCCTGTGCCAACCAAGCGATGCGAGGAGCGGCATCCGTACTTCCAAGAAGCCCTTACCGGCCCTCTGCGCCGCCGTCGCTCAAAAACGCCAGGACTTCCGAACGGAACATGGCAAGACCGGCAATAGCTTCGCGGCCTCTCCCGACGACAATATCGAAATCCAGCCGCACACCATATGAGTTGCGCTCGCGATGGCGGAACGACCGCAGCTTGTCCAGGAGGGCAAAGCAGTCGGCGGAAATGACCGCTGGCCGGAGGCCGGGATACGGGCAAGCCATCCGGCGCAGCAGCGCCATATGCCAGCCATCCGAGCGGGTAAGCGGGGCACCGTCGATATCGCTCGCAAGCCTGGCCATGACGCGCTCGCATCCGGTGTAGATCTTCTCCGTCGCGGAGGCACAAACGTGAGTCGCCTCACATCGGTCCTGGAAGTCTAAAAGCGGACCGTCGGCATCTAGACGGGCGAGCCGGTTGGAAAGGCCCTCAGCCTCAGTCGCGATCTCCGTAAACTCGTTCTCGACGTCAACGAAGATCGCATGCATCGACGGCGCCTTCGGCGAACCGGGCGACCTTCGAGGCCGGAATCTCGTCGAGATAGACGACATCGAACGGCAGGCCGCCCAGCGCGTCTTCGACCGTCCCTTCAATCGCATATTTCAGGTGACGCGGGCAGTCGGTGATAAGGAAGTCGACATCAGAATAAGGGCCGAACGTGTCCCGCGCCAGCGATCCGGTGATGACCGCCGTCACGCCGAGCTCGGCCAGCGCGGACACTGCGGCCTGTGCGCCTGAAATCGCCTGCTCGCGCCGATGGTCCGGTTGGACTGGAAGCTTCAAAGCCATCGCCGTGCCCTTGCATCCAGAGTTGGCGCCTCGCCGGCCATTGGTCAAGCCTATTCGCCTCGACCCGGCAACATCCCGGCGTCGTCCGGGTTCCGTGGCATTCTCTGAATGGGGCGCCCGCCGGTTCGTGCAGCACCATGCCGCGAGCCGCGGAACATCCTCGCCCCCAAAACCTCCGGCAACAGCCCTTTTTGCTCCCTTGCCGGGCCCTGATGACATCGCTTACGCTGCTTTGCGGCAGGATCATTGCCATTCAGCGCCCGGGAGGGCAAAAGGACGCCCGGCGCGCCCATAAGGCAGTTGCATATCGCCAAGGAAGTTTATGCCGATGCATGAGGTTATGAGACAGGGCTTATACGATCCGCGGAACGAGCACGATTCGTGCGGCGTTGGCTTCGTGGTGAATATCAAGGGCCGAAAATCTCATGATATCATCGCCCAGGGCCTGAAAATCCTGGAAAACCTCGATCACCGCGGCGCGGTCGGGGCGGATCCGCTCGTCGGCGACGGTGCCGGCATCCTGATCCAGATCCCGGACGCGCTGCTCAACGACTGGGCGCGCGCCAAGGGCAAGTCCCTGCCCGCCGTCGGCCGCTACGCCGTGGCGATGTGCTTCCTGCCGCGCGACCCGGCCGCGCGTGAGGAAGCCGTCCGCTTCTTCGAGCAGGTCGTCGCCAAGGAAGGCCAATCCATGGTCGGCTGGCGCGACGTGCCAACCGACCTGACCGGGCTGGGCAAGACCGTCATCGAGACCATGCCGGTGATCCGCCAGGCGATCGTCGCCTCCAGCCTGTCGATCCGCGACCAGGCCGCGTTCGAGCGCAAGATCCTGGCGATCCGCAAGCAGATCCTCAACAACCTGCCGGCCATGGCGGTCAAGCGGAACATCCCGGGCCTGACCGAGTTCTACATGGCCTCGTTCTCCACCCGCACGCTCGTCTACAAGGGCCTGCTGCTGGCCACCCAGGTCGGCACCTTCTACCACGACCTGCGCTCGCTGCTGACCACGTCGGCGCTGGCGCTGGTGCATCAGCGCTTCTCCACCAACACCTTCCCGTCCTGGAAGCTGGCGCATCCTTATCGCCTGCTGGCGCATAACGGCGAGATCAACACCGTCCGCGGCAACGTCAACTGGATGTATGCCCGCCGCCGGTCGATGGAGTCCGACCTGCTCGGTCCGGACCTCAACAAGATGTGGCCGATTATCCCGCATAATCAGTCGGATACGGCGTGTCTTGACAATGCGCTGGAACTGCTGGTGGCGGGCGGCTACTCGCTGGCGCACGGCATGATGATGCTGATCCCGGAAGCCTGGGCGCACGACCCGCTGATGGATCCGGAGCGCAAGGCGTTCTACGAATACTACGCCGCGCTGATGGAGCCGTGGGACGGCCCCGCCGCCATCGCCTTCACCGATGGCCGGCAGATCGGCGCCACCCTCGACCGCAACGGCCTGCGTCCGGCGCGGTACCTGATCACGGATGACGACTACGTGATCATGGCCTCGGAGTCCGGCGTGCTGCCGGTGCCGGAGGAAAAGATCGTCCGCAAGTGGCGCCTCCAGCCGGGCAAGATGCTGCTGATCGACCTGGAAGAGGGCCGGATCATCGACGATGCGGAGATCAAGCAGAAGCTGGCGCGCGAGCACCCCTATGCCGACTGGCTGAAGCAGACCCAGTTCAAGCTGGAGGACCTCGCGGAAAGCGAGGAACGCCGCGCCCTGCCCCGCCGCAACGATCTCGAGGCGCTGCTGCATACCCAGCAGGCGTTCGGCTACACGCAGGAAGACATCCAGTTCTTCCTGGAGCCGATGGCGCGCCTCGGCGACGACCCGATCGGATCCATGGGCACCGACACGCCGCTGGCGGTGCTGTCCGACAAGCCGAAGCTGCTGTTCAACTATTTCAAACAGAATTTCGCGCAAGTCACCAACCCGCCGATCGACCCGATCCGGGAAGAATTGGTGATGTCGCTGGTCTCGATCATCGGGCCGCGGCCGAACCTGCTCGGGCACCACGCCGGCAACCACTACCGGCTGGAAGTGACGCAGCCCATCCTGACCAACACGGACCTGGAGAAGATCCGCGACATCGACAATCTGGCCGGCGGCGCCTTCCGCACCCAGACGATCGACACCACCTGGCCGGCGGATGAAGGCGCGGGCGGGATGGAAGCGGCGGTCGCCCGGATCTGCCAGGAAGCCACCGAGGCTGTGCTGGCCGACTACAACATCCTGATCCTGTCGGATCGGGAGGTCGGGCCGGACCGTATCCCCGTGCCTTCACTTCTGGCAACAGCATCGGTGCATAACCACCTGATTCGTCAGGGTTTACGCATGAGCACTGGCATCGTGGTGGAGACCGGCGAAGCGCGGGAGGTGCATCATTTCTGCGTCCTCGCGGGCTACGGCGCCGAGGCGATCAACCCGTACCTGGCGTTCGAGACGCTGGAGCAGATCCGCGTCCAGACCAGGCTGAACAAGACCGCCGCCGATGTGAAGAAGAACTTCCTCAAGGCCATTGGCAAAGGGATCATGAAGGTGATGTCCAAGATGGGCATCTCCACCTACCAGTCCTATTGCGGCGCACAGATCTTCGACGCGGTCGGGCTGTCCTCGGCCTTCGTCAACAAGTGCTTCACCGGCACCGCGACGACGATCGAGGGCGTCGGCTTCCCGGAAATCGCGCAGGAAGCCGTCGCCCGGCACCGCGCGGCCTATGGCGAGAACCCGATCTACCGCGGCATGCTGGATGTCGGCGGCGACTACGCCTTCCGCCTGCGCGGCGAGGCGCATGCGTGGACGCCGGAGTCCGTTGCCAAGCTGCAGCACGCCGTGCGCGGCAACCTGCCCGAGGAATTTCATGCGTTTACAAAGACGCTGGATGACCAAAGCGAACGGCTGCTGACCATCCGCGGCCTGATGCAGTTCAGGTTCGTTCCCACGCCGGTGCCGCTGGACGAAGTCGAACCCGCGTCGGAAATCGTCAAGCGCTTCTCCACCGGCGCGATGAGCTTCGGCTCTATTTCGCGAGAGGCGCACACCACCCTGGCGATCGCGATGAACCGCATCGGCGGGCGGTCGAACACCGGCGAGGGCGGCGAGGAAGCGGATCGCTTCCTGCCGAAGCCGAACGGGGATTCCGAACGGTCCGCGATCAAGCAGGTCGCCTCCGGCCGGTTCGGCGTCACCACCGAGTATCTGGTCAACGCCGACGACATCCAGATCAAGATGGCGCAGGGCGCCAAGCCGGGCGAAGGCGGACAGTTGCCCGGCCACAAGGTGGACAAGAACATCGCCCGGGTACGCTATTCCACCCCCGGCGTCGGGCTGATCTCGCCGCCGCCGCACCACGACATCTACTCGATCGAGGATCTGGCGCAGCTTATCCACGACCTGAAGAACGCCAACACCAAGGCGCGGATATCCGTGAAATTGGTGTCGGAGGTCGGCGTCGGCACCGTGGCGGCGGGCGTCGCGAAGGCGCGCGCGGATCACATCACGATCTCCGGCTACGAAGGCGGCACCGGCGCCAGCCCGCTGACCTCGCTGACCCATGCCGGCTCGCCCTGGGAAATCGGCCTCGCCGAGACCCAGCAGACCCTGGTGTTGAACAGCCTGCGCAGCCGCGTCGCGGTGCAGGTCGATGGCGGCCTGCGCACCGGCCGCGACGTCGTCGTCGGCGCGCTGCTCGGCGCGGATGAGTTCGGCTTCGCCACCGCGCCGCTGATCGCCGCCGGCTGCATCATGATGCGCAAGTGCCACCTGAACACCTGCCCGGTCGGGGTGGCGACGCAGGACCCGGTGTTGCGCAAGCGCTTCACCGGCACGCCCGAGCACGTCATCAACTACTTCTTCTTCATCGCCGAAGAAGTCCGCCACCTGATGTCCAAACTCGGCTTCCGCACCTTCAACGAGATGGTCGGCCAGGTCGGCAAGCTCGATTTCCGCAAGGCGGTCGAGCACTGGAAGGCGCACGGCGTCGATCTCAGCCGCATCCTGTTCCAGCCTGAGCTGAAGCCCGGCGAGGGCATCCACCACAGCGAGCTTCAGAACCACCACCTCGACAAAGCGCTTGATCAGGTGCTGATCAAGGAAGCGAAGGAGGCGCTGGAAAACCAGACTCCGGTGCGGATCGAGCACCCGGTGCGCAACATCAACCGCACCGTCGGCGCTATGCTGTCGGGCGAGGTCGCGCGCCGCTACGGCCATGCCGGACTGCCGGACGACACGATCTCGATCTCCCTGACCGGCACCGCCGGGCAGAGCTTCGCGGCCTTCCTGTCGCGCGGCGTGTCGTTGTACCTTAGCGGCGACGGCAACGACTATGTCGGCAAGGGGCTGTCCGGCGGCCGTGTCGTGGTGCGACAGCCGGCGGTGGCAAAGCGCAATCCGTCCGCCAACATCATCGTCGGCAACACGGTGCTTTATGGCGCGATCGCGGGCGAGGCCTACTTCGAAGGCGTGGCCGGCGAGCGCTTCGCAGTGCGCAACTCCGGTGCCGTGGCGGTGGTGGAAGGCTGCGGCGACCATGGCGCCGAATACATGACCGGCGGCGTGGTGGTGGTGCTGGGCGAAACCGGTCGCAACTTCGCTGCGGGCATGTCGGGCGGCATCGCCTACGTGTACGATGAGCACGACCAGTTCCGGAAGCTGTGCAACATGTCCGGCGTCGAACTGGAACCCGTCGGCCTCGCGGAACTCGGCCTGGCGGACGAGCCCGGTCGGCCTCGCCAGCGCGGCACCAGCGTCGATGACAACGGCATGGGCGACCCGCTGCGCTTCGACGCCGAGCGGTTGCGCATCCTGGTGGAGCGCCATCTGCTGTTCACCGGCAGCACGCGGGCGCGGTTCCTGCTGGAAGACTGGGACAGCGCCCTGTCCCGGTTCGTGAAGGTGGTGCCGCTCGAATACAAGCGCGCGCTGCTCGAACTGCGCGCCGAGGCCAGTGCCGCTGCCGCCGCTGCCGAATAGACACTGACCCGCCGAGGCAGGCCCTGGTTCCCGCGCGGAACCGGTTCGGCCGGCTGCCGGCGATTGGGAGACGACGATGGGTAAGGTTACCGGTTTCCTCGAGATCAGCCGCCACGACCGCACATACGAAAAGCCCGAAGTGCGCCTGAAGTCCTACGATGAGTTCATCGTGCCGCTGGCCGCCGAGGAACTGAACGGCCAAGCGGCGCGCTGCATGGATTGCGGGATTCCGTTTTGCCACAACGGCTGTCCGGTCAACAACCAAATCCCGGATTGGAACAATCTTGTCTACAAGGAACAGTGGGAACAGGCGGTCATCAACCTGCATTCCACCAACAATTTTCCTGAGTTTACCGGCCGCGTCTGCCCTGCCCCGTGCGAGGCGGCCTGCACGCTGAACATCGACGACAACCCGGTCACCATCAAGACGATCGAATGCGCCATCGTCGATCGCGGGTGGGCGGAAGGCTGGATCAAGCCGATACCGCCCTCGCATGCGACCGGGAAGACGGTGGCGGTGGTGGGGTCCGGGCCGGCCGGGATGGCCTGCGCGCAGCAATTGGCTCGCGTCGGCCATGCGGTGACCTTGATCGAAAAGCAGGACCGCATCGGCGGCCTGCTGCGCTACGGCATCCCCGACTTCAAGATGGAAAAGCACCACGTCGATCGCCGCGTCGAGCAGATGGCGGCCGAGGGCGTGACCTTCCGCACCAACACCGATGTCGGCACCGATGTGTCGATCGACGATCTGCTGGCGGAGTTCGACGCGGTGGTGCTGGCCGGCGGCGCTGAATGGCCGCGCAACCTGGATGTGACCGGACGCGAACTCGACGGCATCCACTACGCGATGGATTTCCTGACGCAGCAAAACAAGCGCGACGCCGGGGATGACGAGGCGACGGCGGCGCCGTTCGGCACGATCTCCGCCAAAGGCAAGCATGTCGTGGTGATTGGCGGCGGCGATACCGGGTCGGACTGCATCGGCACTTCGGCGCGGCAGGGGGCGGCTTCGATCACCCAGATCGAAATCCTGCCGAAGCCGCCGGTGAAGGAAAACAAGGCGATGGTCTGGCCGGATTGGCCGACGAAGCTGCGGTCCTCGCATGCACATGAGGAAGGCTGCGAGCGGGACTGGGCGGTGCTGACGAAGAACGCTGTGGGCGCCAATGGGCGGGTCACGGCGCTGGATTGCGTGCGCGTCGATTGGGAAAAGACTCCGGATGGCCGGATGGCGATGAAGGAAATCCCCGGCAGCGCGTTCCAGCTCAAAGCCGATCTGGTGCTGCTGGCGATGGGGTTTCTGGGACCGCGGCGGGGGGCGCTGCTGGAGCAGTCGGGGGTGGCGCTGGACCCGCGCGGCAACGTGCTGGCGGACACGGTTCAATACAGGACGTCGCGCGACAAGCTGTTCGCCGCCGGGGACATGCGGCGCGGGCAGTCGCTTGTGGTGTGGGCGATCCGCGAGGGGCGGCAGTGCGCCCGGGCGGTGGATTTGTTCCTGATGGGGACGAGCACGCTGCCGCGGTAAGGAAGGCGGCGGCGCACGGACCAAGCCGCCGCCGAACCCGCCATCGCCGTTGCGATGCCAGCCGCTGCGTGGGATAAGCGGCCAGAGAGCAGGTGCAGGCTGACTGGAATCGTGACGGCGACCTTGTTCGTCATGGCCCGGCTTGTTGTCCGGCCACCTAAACCAGCACCCTGCCGCGATAGGCGGCCCGGACAACAAGCCAGGCCATGACGGTGTGGCGGTGTCCGCCGCCTTTCCAGGCAGTCTGAAAACGCTCTATGTAACGGCTTATGGATACTTGCTTGGAATGTCCGCCGGGAGGCGCGAAGGGTGCCGTCAGACGGCACCGCGCGAGCCGATGGGCCGTGCCGATCTCGCGAACACGGGTCGGGACATCAGTCCTGGCGCGGCCGTCGCAGCAGCACGCACATCTGCTCGACAAGGCGTTCCCCCTCGACCGGCTTGCGCAGGACGTGGAAGCTGCCCCCGGCAACGACGGCGACGGAGGTCACCTGTTCGGCATAACCGGTCAGCAGGATTGCCGGGAGTCCGCGCTGAATCTGACGCGCCTGATGGATCAGGGTGATGCCGTCGGCACCGGGCATGGACAGGTCGGTCACCAGGACATCGAAGCCGGGCTGAGAGCGCATCAGCATCATCGCCTGCGCGGCATCGATGGCCTGAGCGGTCTGGAAACCTTCGGACTCCAGCAAGTCGGCCAGCGTTTCACGCACTGAGTCATTGTCATCGACCAGCAGGACGCGTCCCCGGCTTGCCGCGGGTCGCTCGCGCGAAAAGACTCCGAGATCGGCGCCGGACAGAACGGGCCTGAGATTGCCGGCGCGCACGGCGAAAGGCGCCAGTGCCGGACCGCCCTGCCCATCGGCGTCGGGGATTTCGACGCGCTCTCGAAGGTATGAGACGCTCATGCTTGTCTCCTGTTCGGTGGGCGAGCAGCACAATTAGAGTGAGATCTGTTCGGCACAGCAATCTTTACTTGTGTAAGCACAACGGCAGACACGCGGAGGTTGAAAGCGAATACAGAATGCAATGTTAGGATGAAATCCAGCGGAATAACAGAGGCGTGAGGAAGTATTTTTATCATGTGCAACATGTTTAATCCTGAAACAGCTTTAGATCAACTGCACCCTGCGATGCTTGATGAATCGTCAGCGCTCAAGACGTTGTGATCCGAACCGGGAGATTTTCTGAGATGGCAGCACGATTGCTTTGCGAAACCAAAACTGGTGCGTAAAATTAATTGTAACGTGATACGTTGTGTCTTCGATGAGAAAGCGCTCCGGCCTGTCCAGGAAATCCTTTCGTAACCAACGATCTACCACGGTCTGTCGAATGACGAGGTTCCGTGTTAGAACATACCCGTTACGTTAACATACCTTAAACCCTGGGGACCTGAAACTCTGAGTACCGCGTCAGACCTCCCGGTCAAGACAACCCGGTGCCGCCTTACCATCTGCGCCGGATGTGTTGATCAGGCGGACGCCACCGTCTCGGTGGGCGTTTTGTCGCCAATCCCGCGCGATTCGCAGGCTGTTCTCCGGGATATGCATCCACGTCTCGCCTGGAGCCGGCCGCGCAGTCCGCGCATACGCCGCAGCGGGACCGCCATCATGTTGATACGCTATTGACGCAAACTTGCTTCCGATCCCGGGTAACCGCCGCGGGACGCGTGCGTATCTTGCGCCGTAATATTGAACAGGTGTGCGCGTGCCGTTGGTTCGACCGTCAGGCCTTCACCGCAGGCGACTCGCCACGCGCGCCGCAACCGCAGTCCTGGCGCGCTGCGCCGCCGTGCCGGATATCAACGAGCTGACCGGCCGCGACATCGTGCTCCCCGGGCATCGCGACGCCGATGCAGCCGGCCGGCAGGACAGCACCTATGCGCTACAACTCCAATACGACCTGGCGCGGGGACTGTCGGACAGTCCGATCGTCTTCGGCAACACCGTCACGCTGCTGCCGGGCGGGGCGCAGGCGTTCGAGGCGATGTTCCGGGCGCTGAGCGCGGCGCGCGACAGCATCAACCTGGAATACTTCATCCTCGCCGACATCGGTTCCGGCGGGACCCACCTGTCGGACATCCTGCTCGATCGTCTGGGCGCGGGGGTCAAGGTCAACATGATCTATGATTCGTACGGGTCGCACGACACGCAAGCGGCATTCTTCGACACCTTGCGCAAGGCCGGCGCCAAGGTGATCGCGTTCAACCCGATCGACCCGCTCAAAGCGCGCATCGGCTGGGCGCCGAACGATCGCGACCACCGCAAGATCATGGTGGTGGCCGGGCGCGTCGGCTTCACCGGCGGAGCCAACCCGGACCGGCCGGACTACAGCCACAGCGGCGGTTCAAACACCGGGTCCGGAGGGTTTGGCGTGGGGAAGGATGTTCCGCCATCGCCTTCATGCTCGGGCATGTCGTAATCGCCTTTCATGCCATTCAAGCAAAGGCCGTTCGATCTACTGATCAATTGTGATGGTGCTGTAAACATTTACTTGGTCTTGCCCGGGCATATGCTGACCAGGCAATGTTTTGCCACCGGCAGCCCAACGCGGGCGCGCCCCGCTTGACCGAACCCGGCCATAATGGCCACACTCCCACCTAACGGGACCTTCCGGACGAAAGTCAGGCACCGCCTCCGGCGTCCCGAGGTCCAGAAACTGTGATACTACGAAAGGGAGAACGAATGCCTCAGGTCACCCTGACGGTTAACGGCCAGCAGCATACGGTCGAAGTCGAAGGCCGCACCTTGCTGGTGGAACTGCTGCGCGAGAAGCTAGGACTGACCGGCACCCATGTCGGCTGCGACACCAGCCAGTGCGGCGCCTGCGTCGTCCACATCGACGGCCTGTCCGTCAAATCCTGCACCCAGCTCGCCCTGCAAGCCGACGGCACCAGCATCACGACGATCGAGGGTCTTGCCGCGGCCGATGGCACCCTGCACCCGATGCAGGAGATGTTCCGCGAGCACCACGCGCTGCAATGCGGCTTCTGTACCCCCGGCATGGTGATGACCGCCGTCGACCTCGTGCAATCGCATCCGCACGGCCTGACGGAGAAGGAAATCCGCGAAGGCCTGGAAGGCAATCTCTGCCGCTGCACCGGCTACCACAATATCGTCAAGGCGATCGCTGCCGCTCATCCGTTGATGCACGCCGAAGCGGCCGAATAAAGCGCCGCGCGGCACGAAGGGAGTACGACCATGGGCTTCGAGGGCATCGGTGCATCCGTACGCCGCAAGGAGGACGTGCGATTCCTCAGCGGCCGGGGCAACTACACCGACGACATCAACCGTCCCGGCCAGCTTCACGCCTATATCAAGCGGGCCGATAGACCGCATGCGCGGATTAACGGGATCGATACCGCGGCGGCGGCGAAGGCCCCCGGCGTGGTGCGGGTGTTCATCGGCACCGACATCGCGGCGGAGAATATCGGCGGCATTCCCTGCGGCTGGCAGATCCACAACAAGGACGGCTCGCCGATGGCCGAGCCGATGCATCCGGTGCTCGCCGTCGGCAAGGTCCGCCATGTCGGCGACCCGGTCGCCGTGGTGATCGCCGACAGCCGGCAGGCCGCCAAAAACGCCGCCGAACTTATCGAGATCGACTATACCGACCTGCCGGCGGTGGCGAACCTGACCGACGCCGTCGCCCCCGGCGCGCCCGAGGTGCATGACGGGGTCGCCGGCAACCTCTGTTACGATTGGGTCATCGGCGACAAGGCGGTGGTGGACGGCGTGTTCGCCAATGCCCATCGGGTGGTGAAGCTGGAGCTGACCAACAACCGGCTGATCCCCAACGCGATGGAGCCGCGCTCCGCCATCGGCGACTACGACACCTCGTCCGGCGACTACACTTTGTATACAACAAGCCAGAACCCGCACGTGATCCGGCTGTTGATGGGCGCCTTCGTCCTGCACATCCCCGAGAACAAGTTGCGCGTGGTGGCGCCGGACGTCGGCGGCGGCTTCGGCTCGAAGATCTACCATTATGCCGAGGAGGCGATCGTCACCTGGGCCGCCGGCAAGGTCCGCCGCCCGGTGAAATGGACGGCCGAGCGCAGCGAAAGCTTCATGTCCGACGCGCATGGCCGCGACCACGTCAGCACGGCGGAAATGGCGATCGACGCGGACGGTGTGTTCCTCGGACTGCGCATCACCACCTTGGCGAATATGGGCGCCTACCTGTCCACCTTTGCGCCGGCCGTGCCGACTTACCTTTACGCGACGCTGCTGGCGGGCGTTTACAAGACCCCGGTGATCTACTGCAACGTCAAGGCGGTGTTCACCAATACCGTGCCGGTGGACGCCTATCGCGGTGCCGGGCGGCCGGAGGCGACCTATCTGCTGGAACGTCTGGTCGACGCCATCGCGTATGACACCGGTATGGACAAGGTCGAGCTGCGGCGGCGGAATTTCATCCCCGCAGACGCCTTCCCCTACCAGACTCCGGTGGCGTTGCAATACGACAGCGGCGACTACCAGACGACCTTGAAGGTCGCGCTGCAAAACGCCGGCTGGGAGGGCTTCGAAGGCCGCCGCGCTGAAGCGAAAAAGCGTGGCAAGCTGCGCGGCATCGGCATTTCCACCTATCTGGAAGCTTGCGGCATCGCGCCCTCGGCGGTTGTCGGCTCACTCGGCGCCCGCGCCGGGCTGTATGAGGTCGCCAATATCCGCGTCCACCCGACCGGCAGCGTGACGGTGTTCACCGGCACGCACAGCCACGGCCAAGGGCACGAAACGACGCTCGCACAGCTTGTCGTCGATCAGCTCGGCGTGCCGCTCGACCAGGTCGAGGTCGTGCACGGCGACACCGCGAAAATCCCCTTCGGCATGGGCACCTATGGCAGCCGCTCACTGGCTGTCGGCGGGTCCGCCATGGTCAAGGCGATGGACAAGATTATTGCGAAAGGCAAGAAGATCGCCGCCCATCTGCTGGAAGCGTCAGTCCAGGACATCGAGTTCAAGGACAACACCTTCACCGTCGCCGGCACCGACCGGTCGAAGACGCTGACGGATGTTTCGCTCGCCGCCTATGTGCCGCACAACTATCCGATCGAGGAACTCGAACCCGGCCTGGACGAAACCGCGTTCTACGACCCGAAGAACTTCACCTTCCCCGGGGGCTGCCACATCGCCGAGGTGGAGATCGACCCGGAAACCGGCGTGGTGGAGATGGTGAACTTCACCGCGGTGGACGATGTCGGCCGCGTCGTCAATCCGATGATCGTCGAAGGCCAGGTGCAGGGCGGCGTCGCCCAGGGCATCGGCCAGGCGCTGTTCGAATCCGCCATCTACGACCCGGACGGGCAGCTTCTGTCAGGCTCCTTCATGGACTACACGATGCCGCGCGCGAACGATATTCCGCCCCTGTCGGTCGCCACCGAGAACACCATGTGCACCCACAACCCGCTCGGCTCCAAAGGCTGCGGCGAGGTCGGCGCCATCGGCTCCCCGCCCGCGGTGATCAACGCCGTGGTGGATGCGCTGAAGGAGTACGGCGTGCGGCATCTGGATATGCCGGCAACCGCGGGCAAAATCTGGTCGATCATTCAATCCGCGCAGCCGCGTATGGCGGCCGAGTAACGAAGGCAAAAGGGAACATCGCCATGTACGATTTCGCCTATGAGAAACCCGGCAGCCTGGCCGATGCCGTCAAGCTGCTGTCGGCCGACGCGGACGCCAAGGCCCTGGCCGGCGGCCAGACCTTCATTCCGGTGCTGAAGCAGCGGCTCAACCGCCCGTCCACCGTCGTCGATCTGGCGAAGCTCGGCCTGACCGGCATCACCGTGTCCGGCGACAAGGTCACCATCGGCGCGATGACTACGCACGCAACGATCGCCGGCAGTCCCGAGATCAAGGCGAAAATCCCCGGTCTCCAGCACCAGGCTTCCTTGATCGGCGACGAAGCCGTGCGGCATCGCGGTACCATCGGCGGATCGCTGGCCAATAACGATCCCGCGGCCTGCTATCCCTCCGCAGTCCTCGCCCTCAACGGCACCATCAAAACCGATCGCCGATCGATTCCGGCCGATGAATTCTTTCAGGGAATGTTCACCACGGCGCTGGAGCCGGGGGAGATCATTACCTCCGTCGAGCTGCCGGTTCCGCAGAAATCGGCATACGAGAAGTTCCGCAATCCGGCTTCTCGCTATGCCATCGTTGGCGTTTTCGCTGCGAAGTTTCCGTCGGGCGTGCGGCTGGCGATCACCGGCGCGGGCCAGGGCGGCGTGTTCCGGCACGCGGAGTTTGAGAAGGCGCTGTCGGCGCATTTCGCCCCCGAGGCGATAGCCGGGATCGCGACTCCCGCGGACGGGCTGAACGGCGACATCCACGCCAGCCCGGAATATCGGGCGCATCTGATCGGCGTCGTATCGAAACGCGCGGTCGCGAAGGCAGCCTGAACCTTTCGGCGACGGGTCGTCGCTTCGCTGTTCCGGCATCCGGATTCAGCCGCCGGTCCGGTAGCTGGAACGGTCTCCGCGCCCGCCGCGCGACTCATCGGGATGGTGTGCGGCCTGTTGCTCATGCAGTGCCGCCGACACGGGGAGTTCCAATGAGCGGCCAACCGTCCTGGCGTGACCTGAACCTGGCGATGTGGAATCAGAAAGCCCCGCTTCATCTGACGTCGCGGACGTACGATATCGCCGGCTTCAAAGCGGGCCGCATGTCGCTCCGGCCGCACGAAATCGCGGATCTGGGCGATGTCACCGGAAAGACCCTGATCCACTTGCAGTGCCATCTCGGCCTGGACAGCCTTTCCTGGGCCCGCCTCGGCGCGCGGGTCACCGGATTGGATTTTTCTCCGCTGGCCGTTCAGGCCGCTTCGGATCTTGCGCGAGACCTTGGTCTCGATGCGCAGTTCCTAACCTCGGACGTTTATGATGCGCCCGCCGCGGTGGAGCATCGCACATTCGATATCGTTTACACGGGCGTCGGCGCGCTGTGCTGGCTTCCGGATGTGAAACGATGGGCGGAGGTCGTGCGCGATTTGCTCCGGCCCGGCGGTGAAGTGTATTTGTTCGAGTTCCATCCGGTGAAATGGATGATCGAGGGAGGCGCCCCGGACGATATCGTCATACGGGACGGATATTTCACTCCGGCCGAAGGCTATCGCGAGGCAGGCGGCGTCACCTACGCCGATACCTCGGTCCCCGCCGCCGCGACCCCGACCGTGCAATGGAACCATCCGCTCGGTGAGGTCGTGACCGCTTTGGCGGAAGCCTGTTTCAGGATCACCTCGCTGCGCGAACTTGACCGCGACGTCATACGGCAATGGAACATGATGGAACGAACCGATGACGGCATGTACCGCATGCCCGAGGACATGCCGTCACTGCCTCTGATGTATGTGCTTCGAGCCTGCCGCGAGCCCGGGCGGTAGATTGAGCCAGTGTTGAAAATCGATACGCGGCGGCCAGCAGGCATCAGGCCGCCGTTGATCGATTGGCGGACCAATTTATCAGCTTTTTCAGTGCGATCCTCAATGAAAAGCCCGCATACCACGGTCGGCGTAACAATAGTCAACGGTCCGACACGAACGCGGCGAGTCCAGGGCCTCGGCAAAACTATGCGGCATGCAGCTTTGATCCTGATGCAATCCTGGTCCGCGTGCACCATATGGCGACAATGACCCAATACATCATCGTCCCGAACGGGGATGGATCCGGTTTCAACATATCGGTGGCGGGCGCCAACGGCGCGCGTCAAACCATGCTGGGCTTCAGCTCGGAGGCGGAAGCCGAGGCCTGGATCGTGCAGGACCGGCGGCTGGCAGGCGCGGATGAGCCGTCCCCCGAATATCAAAACGCCGCCACAGGCGATTGGCCTGGCCTTCGCGCGGAAGCTGATCCTAGGGCGTCCCGTTGCCGAAGCCGCGCTTTCGCAGGCGTTCCAGCTTGCCCAGGCAGATACGGCAGGTGACCGTTTCGGATGGCGGCTCGGCCCAGCCGGAGGCGGCGCCCGGTTCGGTCGCGCACAGAGCCATCCGGCAGCCCGGCGTCACCGCGTGATACATCGCCGGACGGCCGGCCGCTTTGGCGGGACCGTCCTTTCGCAGGGCCACAAAGACCCGGCCCGATTCGATGATCATGCTAGCCCCCTCAACACATGTTCGCGAGTGCTAACGCATTACAGCCGGATGACCAAGAGATTGTTGCCATCGACAAGCATTCGATGAAGAGCAGATCTAAGGCTCTGCGAAACAAATTGAAACGTTCGGTTGCTTTGATTGCCCTCGCAACAACCGGCGGCAGTTCCGGAGATCGACAATGACCGATCTGGCGCCGCTGGTTGCAACCGCCGGGCCCGTAACGCTGCCCTATCGCGACCCCGGGTTTCCGGACCGGCTGCTGAATCTGCACGCGGCCCGCCCGGCGTCCTGGCATCCCGGCTTGCCCGTCCTGTTCGTCCATCACGGCGTCAATCGCAACGGCCGGGACTATCGGGACTATTGGCTGCCGCATGTTGATCCCGGCGGCTTGCTGGCGATTGCCATCGAGTTCCCCCAAACCTCCTTCCCGGACCATCTCTGGTACAACTTCGGCAACCTCCGTTCGGCGGAGGGTTCGCTGAATCCGCGACCGGACTGGACCTTCGGCATTGTCAGCCGCCTGTTCGCCGCCTTGCGCGATCAGGGGATCACGAAAACGCTGCGCTACGGCCTGTTCGGTCACTCCGCCGGTGGCCAGTTCGTGCACCGGATGCTGTCGTTCGGCTATCGCGACCGGGTCGCGGTGGCGGTGGGCGCAAACGCCGGCACGTATGCAATGCCCGACCTGTCGATCGACTGGCCCTGGGGCCTGGGAGGCACGGATCTGGGCGCGGAGGATCTGGCGGCGCTGCTGCAATTCCCGCTGACAATCATGGCAGGCACCGAGGACACCAAGACCACCGGTCGGCACTTTCCCGGCGGGCCGAGATCGCTCCGGCAAGGCCCGACGCGGCACGCCCGCGCCCACAGCTACCTTCGCGCCGGTGGACAGGCGGCGGCCTCGCTCGGCGTCGAGCTGGGCTGGCGGGTGATCGACGTGCCGGGCGTGGGTCACGACGGACGGCGCATGTCGGACGCAGCCGCGCCGCTGATCGCCGAGGCGCTGAAACGGCGGGCGCACGCCTTGGACTGAGGCCGGTTGCGGCCTAACCTTCCCTTTGGGGACATTCGACGCCCCGGACCTCGCGGCGAAGGCCACAAGAAGCATGACCCGGGTTGTTGTCATCGGCGGCGGCGTTGTCGGCCTGGCCTCGGCGATCGCGCTGCTGCGGGACGGGCACGCCGTCACCATCGTGGAACCCGGCGTGCCGGGCGGCGAGCAATCCGCCAGCTACGGCAACGGGACCTTGCTCAATCCCAGTTCGGTCGTCCCGATGTCGTCGCCGGGGCTGTGGAAGAAGGTGCCGGGATACCTGGCGGACCCGCTGGGGCCGCTGACGATCCGCTGGTCCTATCTGCCACGCCTGCTGCCCTGGCTGCTCCGCTTCGCCGCTGCCGGCTCCACCGCCGCGAAAGTCGAGGCCACGGGGCGGGCGTTGCGGCCGCTGGTGGCGGATGCCCCGGCGCTGCACCGCAAGCTGGCCGAGGACGCCGGAGTCGGCGACCTGATCGTCCGGCACGGCGTGCTGTTCGCCTTTCCCGACCGCGCGGCGTTCGAGGCCGAGGCGCTGTCCTGGCGGGTGCGCCGCGAAAACGGCACGCGCTGGCTGGAACTCGACGCCGACGAGCTGCGCCAGCGCGAGCCGGCGCTGGACCGCCGCTACACCTTCGGCATCCTGGTCGAGAAGAACGGCCAATGCCGAGACCCCGGCGCCTACGTTGCCGCCCTGGCCCGTTATGCGGCGGAACTCGGCGCGACGATCCTGCGGACGGGCGCCACGGGGTTCCGGATCGAGGCAGGCCGCCTGCGCGCCGTGAAAACGCGCGACGCCCAGGTTGCCTGCGACAAGGCCGTTATCGCCGCGGGCGCCTGGTCGAAGTCGCTGGCTCGCGAAGCCGGCGACCTCGTGCCGCTGCAGAGCGAACGCGGCTACCACGTGGTGATCGAAAACCCCGGGATCGAGCCGCGCTATCCGGTGATGCCGAGCGACGGGAAGATGGCATGTGTCATGACTCCGGCGGGCCTGCGTCTGGCCGGACAGGTGGAACTGGCCGGGCTGGAGGCTGCGCCGAATTGGCAGCGGGCCGAGGCGCTGCTGAAGTTTGCCCGGAAAGTCTTTCCGGGGCTGCCGGCCGATATGCCGCCGGAGTCGGTGAAACTGTGGATGGGGCACCGACCTTCGACGCCGGACGGGCTGCCCTGCCTGGGCCTCGCGTGGGGTTGCGCCGACGTGGTGCATGCGTTCGGGCACGGGCATGTCGGACTGGCTGCCGCGGTGACGACCGGGACTGTTGTGGCGGATCTGGTGGCCGGACGCGCGCCGGGGTTCGATTTGGCGCCGTATTCCGCGGCGCGATTTCGGTAAGCCTTACCCATGACGAGGGGTCGCCTTGCCGGCCGATCTCCTTCGCCGTATCCGTAGATCGGGGAAAAGGAGACCGCCTCGATGAAACTGCTGACCTTCCGCCGCCCGGACGGCGTCGCAAGCTGGGGCATCGCCAAGAATGAGGGCGTCATCGACCTCGGCGCCAGGGCCCCTGCCCTGAAGCACGCCCTCTGGGCAACCACCTCGCTGGCCGAGGAAGCCGCACGCCACGCCGACTTCAAGCTGGAGGACATCAGCTTCCTGCCGCCGATACCCGATCCCGACAAGATCCTGTGCGTTGGGCTGAACTACCTGTCCCACATCAGGGAAGGCGGGCGCGAGCCGCCGCCGAAGCCGATCATCTTCACGCGGTTTGCCAATTCGCAGGTGGGGCACGGGCAGGCGATGGTGCGGCCGGCGGCCTCGGAGACGTTCGACTATGAAGGCGAGCTGGCGGTGATCATCGGCCGGCGCTGCCGCCACGTGAAGGCGGCGGACTGGGAGAGCGTGGTGGCCGGCTATTCCTGTTACAATGACGGCTCGATCCGCGAATGGCAGCGGCACGCGACGCAGTTCACGCCGGGCAAGAACTTCTTCCGGTCGGGCGCATTCGGGCCGTGGATCGTCACGTCGGAGGAAGCCGGCGACATAACAAAGGCGCGTCTGATCAGCCGGCTGAACGGGATCGAGCGGCAGCGCGCCACGATCGACGACCTGTGCTTCGGCATTCCGGCGCTGATCGAATACTGCTCCACCTTCACGCAGTTGGAGGCGGGCGACGTGATCGCCACTGGCACGACGGGCGGCGTAGGGGCGTATCACAATCCGCCGCTGTGGATGCAGCCCGGCGATACGATCGAGGTGGAGATCAGCGGCATCGGCGTGCTGAGGAACCCGATCGTGGCGGAAACGTAGAAGCGCAGCGCGGGGTCGCGGTCTATAGACGCGACCGACGGACGTCGAAGCAAGGGCTTGCGTTCAGATCAATGCCGGAAGCTCCGGTATCGGATACGGCTTTACGGCGGTCGTACCGGCACGCTGCTTTGCTTGCCAGAGATCATAGGCAAGCTGCGCACCGAGCCACGTTTCCGCGTTGCTGCATCCGGCCTTTGACATTTGCGCCACAGGCCGACCATGCCGTGCGACAGCCCGACCAGGCTGCGCAAGAGTTGACTGTACCCCGAAACGACCCGATTGATGGCGTGCGTAACGTCAAGCCGAAAGCGTGGTGTTGTAGACCGTGTTTCCGATCGTCACGTCAACGAGCACAAGGTCTTGCACATTGTAAAGGTAGATCGGCTCGGCGGTGTTGGCGGGAGGGCCGAAATCGCAGTTGCTGATACTGACGCCCGCAACCGGCACAACCGCCGGCGGAGGCTGCGTCAGCCCATTGTAATCGGCGGCGACCGGTCCTTGGATGATAATCGCCTGATAGCAACTTGCGGCTGCGCCGGGCGGCGGACTGGCCGTCACGCCTTCGATCACGACGTTCTTGACCACCGGCGGCCGAATGCGGACGTTGTCGGAGCCGGGAGAGTAGTCGCAGTCGAAAGTAACAATGCCGCCCTGATTGGTCGATACCGTGCCTGCCGGGATGGGGCTGCCCGCCAGCGGCGAGTAGAAGCTCGGCGCCAGATTGATGCCGTTCGGCAAGGTCACGTTACGCACATAAAAATTCTCAATCGTCCCGCCACGATTGAGGTTGGTCTTGATACGGATCGCGATGTTCAGCGGGTTCGTGGCATAGTTCTGGTTCAGCATCTGCAAGTTCTCGGCGAAGATATTCTTCGCGCCGGCGGCGATCTCACTGCCGATGGTGATGCCCCCGTGTCCACTGTTCATGACGCAGTTGGCAATCAGATGGTTTTGCGCCGGGCCGAACTCGGTGTCCGTGTCCTTCGCCGACTTGATCGCAATGCAGTCGTCGCCGGTGTTGAAGGTCACCGTGTCGGCCAGGACCCAGGAGCAGGCTTCTGGGTCGAAGCCGTCATTGTTGGGGCCGATGCTGTTCGCATAGACCCCGATGATGGCGACGTATTTGCAGGCGACCGGATGGTGCTGCCAGAACGGCGTATTGGTCGACTGGTAGCCCTGCATCAGCACGTTCTTGCACTTGACGAACTCGATCATCGCCGGCGGCAGTTGATGGCCGAGACCGAAGACGCGCCGGGCAAGCGGGATTTCAGCCTCGGACAGCGCAGGCAGATAGGAACTGTCCCTGGTGTAGCTGCTACCGGTTCCGCCTGCCGGATCGCCGAATTCAATGAGATTAACCATGTCGGCCGGAAGCGAGGGGTCGACTGCATTCAATGGCTGGTTGAGCGGGTTGGGCGTGACTTCCGACGGCGCGCCGGCAACGAAGCCGTAAGCTCCGGTCGTGCCCTTCCACGTCCACCAGCAGGTCAAACCGTCGTAGGGCGTACCGGCCTGGCCGTTGAGGATGCTGGTGTGATCTTCACCGGTCAACGCGATGTTCGTTTGGCCGTAAGCGTAGACCATCGGCGAGAAGTTGTAACAGTCATTGCCCTGCCACCGTGACTGCACCAGATTGCCGTTCGCTCCGAAAGAGTAAGCTCCGTACTTGGCATAGTCGGCGGGATTGGGGCTGAACCAGATCTGTGCGCCGCTCGCGAGGTGAAAGTTGACGTTGCTCAGCAGAGTGATCGGCCCGGCGCAATACCAGTTTCCGGCCGGCACGTAGACCTGACCGCCGCCTTGGGCGTTGCAGGAGGCGATGGCGGCGGCGAATGCCTGGTAGTTGTCGAATGAGTCCGGGGCCGGACTGAGTCCCGGCCCGAGCGCCGCCGCGGTCGTGTAGAGCTGAACCTCGGCGAGATCGCAAGGTGTGGCGCCGAAGGATGTCACGTCGAAACGGCGCTCGCCCGTCAATATGGCCGTCATGGGCGTGAGCACGCGTTCTGTCAGGGCATCACGGATACCGGTCGCGTGAACCCACGGGTCGCCCGCGGGATCGGGTTGGCCGGCGACCGCACGCTCCGATCTTGCGTACACCGCGACTGCGGCGCTGGCGGCACCGGCAAGAAAACAGCGCCGGCCGAGGCTATGCGCGTTGCTGTGTGACATGTTCGGTCCTCCCTTTAGCACAAGGCTAACCATTTTCCTCCGCAAGCACGCCGGCCACTTCAAATCAAAATCAAAGGACGCGGTCATACAAATGCTTGAGTGCATCCGACGGTTTGCGACCGTCGCGCGCATCAGGGCGATGGCTGGCCGCGTGTTCGACGAACGCCGGCAGGGTACGCATTTCCCCGCGGTCCCTGCGGTCCCTGCGGTGTTCCGAACGGTGGATCAACCTCCAGCGCCTGCCGGATAAGGTCTGAAACGCAGTCCAGCCGGAAGGAGGGGCAGCGGGGCCGTTATGTTCTGTCTACATAACAAACGGATGGCTGCTGATCGCGAGGAATGGGACGAGCTAGCTAGCTCGCGTCATGGCTCACGGGCAGGTTGGTCTCAAACCACTGAACCACCCAACCGGCGATATAATCCACGGACATCGATTGAGGAACGGTTGGCACGTTTGGATCAGGGCTGGCGCCGGAGGGATTGTTTGTGTTGCAAATCCCGTAATGATTTGCCCCCGCGATGCTGACCAAACCATGCGGAAGCGCCAGAGTGGGAAGTGTGCTGTCCGCCGCCGCCGGAGCAGCAATGCCGTCGGAGGTGCCTGGGAGCAATGCGACCGCCACCCCTGAAGTGTTCCGGTCGACAATGGTTCCGCTTTCCGGGTTGATCTCATTGGTTCCGTAGAAGATCGCCGCCCGCAGTGCAGCCGGGCGGGTGTAGGATCCGGTGCACAGAGGAAACTCGCAAACCCCTGCAGCGGCATCGATGCCCACCGCGCCACCCAGAGAATGCCCGGCGACACCCATGCGTCCGAGATCGACGATCCCTGCCAGCGCCGAAGCCGAATCCATATCCTCAGCGGTGATCCCATCCAGCACGTCGGTTACCTCGCTGACCTCGGCATACAATCCCGGTGTGGGGGGGGCAAGCGACGGGATAGCCCGGTAGTGGTTGGGGATTACCAAAACGAAACCTTCTGCCGCAACGCGCAGCGCGAGCTTTGAATAGTTCGACTTATCCACGTTCGCTCCCTGCAAAAAAACGATCAATGGAAAGGCGCTAACGAATTTGTTCCTGAGATCGTAAGGAATCTCCGGCACATAGACATCGGCAAAGTCGCCGCTAGGTAGAACAATAGTCTGCGCTTGGACAGAATAGTCCCTGGCTGCAGACGCAAGGGTGGAAAACAAGACAGGAAAGAAAAGCGCAGCGAGCAGAACCCAAAAACGGCGACCAACGGACGAAACCATCTGAGATCCCCTAATCTCGGCGCAGGTTAAGGACGTGACGTTCTGTTATCGTTATGCCTATAGGGTATTGGCCGGCGCCGGCACTTGTCAACCGGGCAGGAAGACTATTGAGGCGTCAACTAACGAATTGCACTTCGAGGTTAGCGGGCCCGAAAAAGGTCAAGCCGTGAACTTGATGCACGTCGGACGCAGCGGACCGTTTGCCGCGCTCAGCGGCGCCACCTAGGCGGCGACCTGCATCCTGGGAACATGCGTTGGAATGATCAGCGCTGCCTCGGTCGCGGCGACAACTTTTTCGATCGAGACGCCAGGCGCCAGCTCCTTGAGGACAAGGCCCTCAGCGGTTGGCTCGATCACCGCGAGTTCTGTAACAACGAGGCTCACGGGCCTGATCGAGGTCAGCGGCAGGGTGCATTTTTTCAGGATCTTGGGCTGGCCTTTGTCCGTATGGATCATCGCGATGATGACGCGCTTTGTGCCGGTAACGAGATCCATCGCGCCGCCCATGCCCGGGACCATCTTGCCCGGAATCGTCCAGTTGGCGAGCAGCCCCTGCTCATCGACCTGAAGGCCGCCGAGCACGGTGACGTCGAGATGGCCGCCGCGGATCAGGCCGAAAGAGAAGCAACTGTCGAAGCTGCAGGCCCCCGGAATGGCGCCGATGAAGCTGCCGCCCGCGTCGGTCAGATACTCGTCCTCCATGCCCGGCTCCGGCAGCGGTTCCATGCCGATGAGACCGTTCTCCGCCTGGAAGAAGACCTCGACCCCGGGGGGAAGAAAATGGGCGATCATGGTGGGCAGGCCAATGCCGAGGTTGACCAGATTGCCGCTTTTCAGCTCGAGCGCGATCCGCCGCGCGATCAGCTCCTTAGCGTCCATTGCCTTTTCCTCTTGCCACCAGGTGGTCCACCAACGCGGCCGGGGTGATGACCTCGTCAGGCGGTATCATGCCGACCGGAACGATCTCCGCGGCTTCTGCGATCACCGTGGCGCCGGCCATGGCCATGATCGGATTGAAATTGCGTGCGGTCAGCATGTAGTCGAGGTTGCCGTGATAGTCCGCGCGGTGCGCGGCGATCAGGGCGAAATCTGCGTGGATGGGCAATGCGAGCAGGAATGTCTTGCCCTCGATAACGATCTCGCGCGCACCCTCGGCGACGGTGGTGCCGACCCCCGTCGGCGTCAACACGCCGCCCAGACCGTAACCCGCCGCCCGGATACGTTCGGCGAGCGTCCCTTGCGGGCACAGTTCCACCTCCATCTCGCCGGCAATCATCTGGCGCTGCGTCTCCGGGTTGGTCCCGATATGCGAAGCCACGAGCCGCGTGACGGCCTTTGCGTCGATCAAACAACCGATGCCAAAACCGCGGCGGCCCGTATCGTTCGCGATTATCGTCAAATTCTTGCGGCCCTGGCGCACGAGTTCGCCGATCAGCCGGTGCGGCGAGCCTATGCCCATGAAGCCGCCGATCATGAGCGATGACCCATCCGGTATCATCTCGATCGCATCGGAAAGTGTTATCGCCTTATGCATTGTCGCACTCCGACTTCGGCTTCCGGGCATCCCCGGATTAGCCCTTTCATTGGACTAACGCCCTCCATGGCTTTGCGCGGAACTCCATTCAGAACGATATAGCGCCTTTGAGAAATCCTGAAAACGAAAAACCTTCAAGGGCTGGAGCGCCTCGAACCGTTCGTGTGCTAGGTCCGATCTCCCCGCCCCCACGCGGTGACAACAAGCACAAGACCGATTACCACCGCTACTTCGGCCCAAAGGAACACGATGCTGTCCGCCCGCACACCCAGCGGTGGGGCGCCCGGCAAGATGTTCCGCATTGAAGGCAGCGCGAATACCATCGCGCTGAGGACGGCGGCCAACGTCGTGTCCATCCGGCGAATGCCAAGCGACAGCAGAACACCGATCGCGATTCCCATGAAGCCCATCAGCCCCATGGCAATATAGAGCGTAACGGCGAAGAAGCGGATCTGGTCGGGACGCCGCACGTCGATCTTGAGGTCGATCCCGGCAGGCATAAGCGGCTTCTCCGCCTGGACCATTTCGATGTCCCAGTTCGCGAGGCGGTCCCAGACAACAACACGCAGCGGCACAGGTTGCGCACTCTCCGGATCGGCATAACCGGCGATTGACAGTCCGGCACGATAATGGTCGAACGGATAGGCATCGATCGACCCGCGGCCGATGTTGATCGTCGCGGACACCGGCGCCATCGGCTCGCCGTGTCGCAACAGAATCTCCCGGTCCGACTCGCCGTCTGCAATCTCTACCGCCGTGTCCCTGCCCGCCACGCCGGCGAAGCGGCTGCCGAGCGGGCCAGAGGATGTGGCGAAGTCGAGCCGGGCTTCGAGCGCGTCCCGCACTGGATCGAACGAGAGGATTTCCAGATACACCTGCAGAGTCCCGCCGGGCGCGCCTGCCGCCCGCTCGAATGTCTGTTCGGTCGGCGGGGGAATGGCGACGGTCGCGAGCGAGATCGCGATGTAGGCTGCGGCGATCGTGCAGAGGCCAAACGCCAGGGTGGCCGGATGGCGCAATGCGCGCCTCACTGGATGCCTGCCCGGGAGGATCGAATCCGCGTCGTCGTCGTCATGCCGGCAGGAGACAAATACGCGGCGGATTTGGCAACGGGGAAACGCATCATCCGGCTCCGGGCAATCGTGCCCGGGAACCCGGGACGCCAAACGAAGGGACTGCACACCGAGGCGCCGGCGCGGCGCGCGATCCGGTCCAAGCGTGCATGCCGTACCCAAAGATCCGTTCGGTCAATCGTTGCTCGTCCAGGCGCAGGAGGAGGCTATACGCCTGCTTACCGGGACGCGCCCCGCAACTGTTCCGCCAGCATCGACAGTGCATCGGCGATCCGCAGAGCGGCATCCGGTGGCGGCAGCGGCATGCGCAGGCTTTGCGCACCCGTGGCCGGATCGCGCTCGACCCAAGGATGAGCCGGCGCATTCGGATCGCCAGCCGACGCCAGTGCCGAAACGAACTGCGCGCCGACCTGCATCAGTGCCTGCCACGGATCGGCTGCGGGCGGCGGCGAGGCTGTGCCGGAAGACCGCGCCATCGCATCGTCGGCGACCAGTGCGCGCATGTCCCTGTTGCCCTCGTCCACGGCGTCTTCGGCCGTAACGATATTCGCCACCTCCTCAGCCGGTGGCACCGCCTCGCCCTCGCCCATCTGGCCGGTGACGTTTTCGACCTCCTCCATGAACCGGGTCAGGCGCGAGCCACCCAGAGAAATTTCCGTGCTGCCGCCGTCGAGGATGCCGGCGGACAGTGAGCGCTTGAACGCCAGAACCGACAGCATGCCCTCCTCGATCGTTCCCTTGGAAACGAAATTGATCACCTGGATCGGCCGCGCCTGGCCCATGCGGTGAATGCGGGCGATGCGCTGTTCCAGCACCGCCGGATTCCACGGCAGGTCCATGTTCACCAGCGTCGAGGCATGCTGCAGGTTCAGGCCGGTGCTGCCCGCATCGGTGGACAGGAACACGCGGCACGCCGGATCGTTGCGGAATTGCTCGACCAGCGCCATGCGCTTCTCCGACGGCACGCCGCCGTGGAAGCTCACATAGCCGATATCGCGCGCCTCCAGCCGGCGGATCAGGATGTCGTGTGTGCGCGTCCACTGCGAGAACACAACGACCTTCGCGTCGGGATCGACGAACAGCCCGTCCAGCAATGACCCAAATTCGTCGGCCTTGACCCCGTGATCGGATTGCTGATCGAGCAAGTACGTGCTGTTGCACGACATTCGCATGTTCTGCAGTGCGCAGGTCAGCCGCCGCTGATCCGCCTCGGAAAGGAACTTCATGCGCCGCCAGCGGGCGACGATGCGGACGACGGTTTCCGCGTTCTCCTGGTGGAACTTCATCTGCATTTCCGTCATCGGAACCAGCAGATTCTGATCGGTTCGGCCGGGCAGTTGCAGCAGCACCTCGGACTTGCGCCGGCGGATCATGACCGGCGCCAAAGTCTGGCCGATCTTCTCCAGACCGGTGTAGCCGGTCACGCGGCCGCTGTCGTCCTTTACCTGGTGCTCATGCAGCAGCTTCCAGGTCGGCCCCAGCCGGTGCTGATCGACAAACTGCACGATGGAGATCAGTTCCTCCAGCTTGTTCTCTAGCGGCGTGCCTGTCAGAACGATAGCGTAAGGACTGTCGATGCGCTTCAGCGCGCGCGCAGCGATGGTGTTCCAGTTCTTCACGCGCTGCGCCTCATCCACGATCACCAGGTCCGGCGCCCAGGCGGTGATCGGGTCGAGGTCCGGCTGCAGCTTCTCGTAGTTGGTGATCTTGCAGAAATCATCGGCGGCGTACTCCTTTTGCCGCTGTGCCCGGCCGCCGGCGATGACCCGTGGCGCGTCCCCGCCGAACCGGCCGGTGAAGCGCGAAATCTCGCTCTGCCACTGGTATTTCAATGAGGTCGGGCAGATCACCAGAACCTTTGCTACGCCAAAATGACGTGCCAGGATCTCCGTCGCGGCGATGGCCTGGATGGTTTTGCCCAGGCCCATGTCGTCGGCGATCAGCGCTCGCCCGGCGCGCACCGCAAACAGCGCCCCCTCGGCCTGATACGGATACAGTGGCGCCTTCAGCAAGTCTGCCAGACCGGGAGCGTCTGCGTCGCCGGGGAACAATTCGGCGAGCTTTGCGCAGCGCCGTTCCGCGTCGCGTCGCCCGGCGATGAAGTCCAGCGCATCGTCATAGACGCGCAGTTCGTGTTCGGCCTCCGACGCCAGTTGCAGGAACGGTTCCAGCGCGTCGAAGCGGTCCTCCGCCAGCAGGCCGTCCTGTCCGGAATCGAACAGGGCGGAGGCGGCCCGCAGCACCGAAGCCGGGCAGTCCGATCCGGCCCTGAAATGGACGCCGCGCCGTCCCTGGTAGCGCAGGAACAACTCGGAATACGGCGGCTGCCAGCCGCGCTTCAGCGCGGAGCGGGCGCCTCGCTTCTTCTCAAGCTGCGCCAGGGTGAATTCAATATGCTTGCAGGTGCCAAGGTCGCCAGTGGCATAGTCCGGGCAGGAACAATAGTTGCTGCCCGGCAGCAGCCCGCGGATGGCGACGCGATAGCTGGACCGGGACGCCGGGTTGCTGACCCGGAACTCCGAGAAGATCGGTTCGCGGCCGATATTTTCCAGCCCGAAGACCTGCTCGCGCCCGAACTGCCGCCGTAGCCCGCGTTGCCACTCATCCAGCGAGACGCCCTCGGGCGGCTGGAGGCGCGACAGCTTCGGCTGTTTAGCCGCCTTCCGCTTCTTTCGGCCAGCCTTCCTCGCCGCGCCATCGGCGCGCAACAGTTTCGCGCGTCCAGGGCGGCCGCGCGCCTTGTCCCCAATCAGTTGAAGATCCGCACCGTCCGGCATCGCTCTGTCCCCCCCTGCCGTGGCCGCCGCACTGCCCGATGGTTCGGCTACCCCGCAATCAAGGACGATAACCAGATCCCGCCGAGTCCCGTCACCCCCTATGCCCGATGCATGCCGTCATAAAGCCGCATCAGTCGGCTTCGGCACGTATCAGCGTTCGCTGAGTCGCACGAATAAGGGCGACATCCGCTTGGCAGCGGAGACCGACCAGGCATTCCCTCCACCGCCCCGCCCACATGCGCGCGACGGGCGAACCTCACTGAATGCTGATGCGGTCGGCGGGTCAGGCATGACTTGGACGGTGGCGCCAACCGATTCGGTCATTCTTGGGCGTCGCCTAATATCCCATGGCGCGTGGCAAAGCCATGCTGAGTTGCGGCACGAATGCAATCGCCAGCAGACACGCAAGCAAAAGTCCCAGGTATTTCATGATTGGCCCAACCGTCTCCTCAAGCTTCACGCCGCCGATGAGGCAGGCGCCATACAGACCGAGGCCGAGGGGCGGCGCAAACAAACCAATCCCCATCCCAACCACCAGGATCACCCCGTAGTGCAGCGGGTCAACGCCCAACTGGCGTGCCACCGGCATCAGCAGCGGCCCAAAAATGATCAGCGCTGCCGCCCCTTCCAGCATCGATCCCATGACGATCAGGATCACGATCGACAGCACCAGGAACACCCAACTACCATGCGCGGACGACAGGCTCACCAGAAGCTCGGCGATCGCATGCGGGATCTGTTGCAATGTCAGCACATAGGCGAGGCTTTGCGCCGCGGCCACGATGAACAGCACCATCCCGGAGCGCACCGCCGCAAGCTGGAAGACGGCGCCCGCGTTCCGCCATGTCATTTCGCGAAACAGGATCGCTCCGACGATCACGGCATATGCCACGGCAAACGCCGATATTTCGGTCGCTGTGGCGAAGCCGGAACGGTATCCGCCGAAGATCAGCGCGATCAGGCCGAACGCGGCGACACCGCTGACGATCATCCCCGACAAGGTCTCGTCGCCGGTGCCAACGATGGCGTTCGCCGCGGTGCGGCGGCCGGCGACGATCGAAGCGATGATCAGTGCCGCCGCCATCAGCGCGGAGGGCAGCAGCCCGGCCATGAACAAGCCGCCGATGGACAGGTTTGCAACGAAACCGAGGATGATCAGATTCACGCAAGGCGGGATCGTCTCGGCCATCACGGCGGACGCTGCCAGCAGCGCCACGGCCTCGCCGGGCTTCTGTCCGGATTTGCGGGCGGCCGGCACCAGCACGGAGCCGACGGCCGCGATGTCTGCCATTTTCGATCCGGAGATGCCGGAGAAGATGACCATGCTGAGGACCATCACCACGTCGAGCCCGCCGCGCAGCCGACCGGCGCCACGCTGAAGCAACGAGATCAGGCGGACCGACATGCCGTTCGCCTCCATCAGGTAGCCCACCAGGATGAAGAACGGCACCGCGAGCAGCACCAAGTTGTCGATGCCGCGCGCCATCTGCTGGGCGAAGAACTCGCCCGGCAGAACGTCGCCGGCCCAGACGAAGACCAGTGTGGACAAGGCCAACACAAAGGCTATCGGCACGCCGGCGGCCAAGGCGACGACGAACACGACGGCCATCACAACGGTCATGTCCGGCTGGGAGTCCGGCGCCATGGCGGTCCAGGTCAGCCATGCGGCAACGATGGCGGCTATCAGCACTACCGCGGCGATGACGTCGCGCAACCGGAATGCGAATACGCGGTCCACGGCGAACAGCGTCATGGCCGCGGCTGCAATGCAGAGCGGAGCGAAAAATACCTCCTGCGGGATGCCCGATCCGACGGTCTGCCCGCTCGTGTCCTGCAAAAGCAGTATCGTATTCCAGCACAGCGCCGCGGACACGATGACGGTCACCACAGATACCGCGGCATCGACCTTTTCGCGTTGTCTCGCCGGCAGGCGATCGACGAAGAACGTGACGCCGGCATTCTCCCCGCGCGCCAGCGCGGCCGCGGCGCCGAGGAACGTTACGGCAAGCAACAGCGCGCGGGCGACGTCGTCGCTCCAGACCAGCGGCGCATCGAGAAAGTGCCGTCCCAACACCGATGCCCCGACCACAAGCAGATCGGCTGCCAGCAGCAGCGCGGCCAGCACCTCGACGCTGGTACGGACCCGGTACAGTAACGATCGCCAGGCGGCCACGGCCGCCTCAGGCCTTCTCCGTCTGGTGGATCGCGTCGAGCATGTCCTTCGCCCCGGGGGTGTGCTCGACGAAGCGGTCCCACATCGGACTGACGCGGTCGCGGAATGCCGTCCGGTCGCACTCCTCCACGGTCACGCCTTTCGCCTTCAGGGCTTCGACGGCTTCGGCTTCCACTTCCGATGCGCGTTTGAAATGGTCGTCCGTCGCCTGCTTGACGGCAAGCAGCAGGCCATCGCGCTGCGCCGCCGGCAGGCGCTTCAGCGTGCGCCCGCTGATGAAGGCGCCGAAAGGGCTGTACATGTGCCGGGTCAGGGTGAAGTATTTCGCGGTCTCGTAGAACTTCGCCGACAAAATTGTTGGCGCGTCGTGCTCCATCCCGTCGATGACGCCGGCCTGAAGCCCGGTATAGACCTCGCCGAATGCCATCGGTGTGGCCGCCGCGCCCATCAGCCGGATCGTTTCCGTGACGACTGGCGTCGGCAGGCAGCGGATCTTCCTGCCCGCCAGGCCCGCCGGGTCGCTGAACTGGAACTTGGTGATGAAATTGCGTGCGCCCAGATTGCGGCCCATCGTCGGGAAATGCACGGCCGCCCGGGTGACCAGAAGTTCATTGAGCGCAACGCCCGCCGGCGTTTCAGCGGCACGCCGCATGTGGTCGTAATCCTGAAACACGTAACCCAGGTCATAGATGCCGAACTCCGGCACGATGTTGCCCCAGATCGACGTGCCGATCAGTGTCATGTCGATAACGCCCATCTTGACCTGATTGACGACGTCCGCTTCCTGACCGAGCTGGTTGTCGGGGAAGAATTGCGTGGTCAGCTGACCATCGGTCGCGGCCGTCAGACGCGGCACGAACAGATCGTACCAGATTCGGGCGGTGGAGAACTTCGGGTCGTTCGGAAACGAAGTGGAAATCTTCAAGGCCGTCGCGGCCTTGGCCTTGCCGATGAGCGCCGGCGCGGCCAGCAGCGCCGCGGTTCCGGACAGCGCGCTACGGCGCGAAAGAATGGCTGGCATGGAACTGTTCTCCCTCGGCCGGGCCCGATCCCGGCGATTTTTCTTGGACGGCCGGAACTCTAGCGTGGCTGGTAAAATATCACAATATGCAGCGCATTGTATTGGCGAGCCACATGGGGCTATCGTTGTGCAAGCATGCACATTGGGACGTCGGATGGCCAACAGGGTAAAAGCCGGACCGGGTATCGATTCGAAAGGCAAAGGTTCCGCCGCGCCGCGGGGCAACCGGCTGAACCTGTCGGACCTCGCCTACGAGAAATGCGAGGAACTGATCGTCAATTGCGATCTCAGGCCCGGCCGGTTTCTCTCCATCCAGGACATCCAGGACGCGACCGGCGTCGGCCGCACGCCGATCCACCAGGCGGTCAGCCGTCTGGCGGCGGATACTCTGATCATTGTGCGTCCGCGGCATGGCTTGCAGATCGCGCCGATAGACCTGGCGCGCGAACGCACGCTGCTGCAACTGCGGCGGGACATGGAACGTTTCGTTCTGCGCCTTGCGGCGGAGCGGTCGGGGCCCTCGCACCGCAACCAGTTTCTGCATATCAGCCGCATCTTGCGCGCCAACGCCGCGCAGATGACAGTCAACCAGTTCAACGTATTGGATCGGCGTATCGATCACCTGCTGGGCGCCGCCGCCGGAGAACCCTTTTTGGAGCACACGCTACGGCCTTTGCACACGATCTTCCGCCGCATCGGCCTGATCTACCACCGGTGGGTGGCGCCCGAAGAGGGCCTGACGCGGACGATCGTTTGTCACCTCGACATGCTCGACGCCGTCGCCGCCGGCCGCCCCGATGCCGCCGTCGCCGCAGCCCATCGGCTGATTGGTTTCGTGGACAGCATGTTCGACGCGATGGAGCGAGGCATTGATCCGGGGCTGCTGGACTGCAATCTGGAAATGCTGGCGGTGAGCTGACGGAAGGGGTGGTTTCATGCGGATCGTTTTCTACGGCGACAACGCCGCGGCGTTCAGCCACGGGTTCGCTGCATTGCTGGACCGCGGCGAGCAGATCGCGATCCTGCCGGATACGTTGCAGTCGGACGCTGAACACGACGCTTTCGCCGCCGCTGACGTCATCATCGGCAATCGTTTCAACGCCTCGCTGCCGCGACCCGAGCGGCTGCGGTTGTTGCAGTTGCCATCGGCCGGGTATGACGGCATCGATTTTGCGGTGGTGCCGGCCGGAGCGGTGGTGTGCAATTGCTTCGGCCATGAGAATGCGATCGCGGAATACGTTATGGCCGCCCTGCTGCAGCGCACCGTTCCGCTCACCGACGCCGATCGGCGGTTGCGCGAGGGGGATTGGGCCTATTGGGCGGGCGCGCCGGGGCGGACGCACCGGGAGATTGCGGGGACCACTATGGGCCTGCTGGGATTCGGTCATATAGGCAAGGAGGTGGCGTGCCGGGCGAAGGCGTTTGGCATGCAGGTCCATGTCGCGAACCGCAGCCCGATTGCGGTTTCCGATCCGGTTGACCGGTATTATCCATTGCAGAATCTGCCGGGATTCTGGGGCAGCGCCGACACCATCGTCGTTACCGTGCCGCTGGTGCCGGAGACTGCCGGCATTGTCGGTGCGGATGCGTTCTGGGCGATGCGAGCCCACGCCGTTCTGGTCAACGTCGCGCGCGGTCCTGTCGTGGACGAACACGCGCTGTACGCTGCGCTGCGCGAGAACCGCATCGGCGGCGCGGTGATCGACACGTGGTATCAGTATCCGACCGCGTCGCAGCCTCGGACGGCGCCGTCCGCCCTGCCTTTCGACACGCTGCCGAATATCCTGATGACGCCGCACATGTCGGGCTGGACGGACGGAACGATACGGCGGCGGCAGGAGGCCATGGCCGGGAACATCCGCCGCAGGATGCGCGGGGAGGTTTGCGAGAACGTTTTGCACGGCGGGTAGATTTGATGAGATCGGGTAAGGCTGTTGGTGCCCCGTTTCGGTCATGGCCCGGCTTGTCCGGGCCACCTATTCCAGAACGCTGCCGCGATAGATGGCCCGGAAGCCGGGCCATGACGATTTACATAGCCATCACGAGGGGCGAACGATGCCACCCGATCAATCGTGCCCGTATCCGTAAACCTCCGGCAGGATGAAAATCGCTGACAGCAGGCCGATCAGCGGAAAGATCGAGACAAACAGGGTGGCGTTCGCCTGACCGATCGCCGCGAACAGTGTCGGAAACAGAAAGATCGCCAGGAACGAAGGCAGTTTGACGAACATGTAGGCGAAGCCGCTGGCGGTGCCACGATATTGTGCCTTCGCGACGACCGACGGGATCGTCATGCAGTTCGACGCGGCCCAGTAATGGCCCCACAGCATCGCCGCCGCGGCGAACGGCAACACCATCTTATTGCCGCTATACAGTGCCCAGGCGGCCACCAGCAGCGAGACCAGAACGATCCCGAAGCCGGCGCTGCCGATGCCGCGATGGCCGATCTTCGGGGTGATCATCGGTCCGACCCAGCCGGAGACGGCGGCGATGCAATACAGAGCCATGGTTACGAGATTGGTGCCAAGGATCGACGAGACCCCGACCATCACGAACAGCACCGGCAGATAGAACGCGAAGGTGGAGAACTCGCTGGCCTGGCAGAAGCAGGCGATCCAGCCATACAGCGTCGCACGCCAGCGGATCGGATCCTTGCGGGTGTCGGCGACGAAATCCATCGCGCGGGGGTGCGGCACGACGACGTCCTGGTCCGGCAGCATGTCGAGATTGTCGTCGAACATCTTCACCGAGACCTGCTTGGCCTCGCGGAAGCGGCCGCGGCGGATCAGCCACACGGCGGTCTCCGGCAGGTCGTGCCGCATCACCAGGATAATGAAGGCCGGGATGGCGCCCATGCCCAGCGTTACGCGCCAGATCAGTTCGGGCTGCAGGTTGGAGATGATGAACACCGCAATGACCGCCAGGGTCATGACCTCGCCGATAGCGAACATGAACTGCCAGCGGTTGCCCATCACCTCGCGGTCGCCTTTCGGCATCGACTCCATGATGTAGGTGTAGCCGTTGGAAATATCGCTGCCGAGCGGGACGCCCAGGATGAAGCGCACGACCACCAGCCAGCCGACGCTGGGGACGAAGGCCTGGGCGATGGCGAAGACGATGAACATGATCATCGTGGACAGGAACATGACCCGCCGTCCGATCTTGTCGGACAGCCAGCCGCCGAGCAGCGCGCCGATGAGGGCGCCGCCCTGGGTGCCGGGCGGCCAGGCCGAGCAGCAGCGGGTCGGGGTTGTATTGGTTACGGATGAAGATCAGGACGAAGGCGATCGAGTAGAGGTCCCAGGCCTCGACCAGGATCGACGCCATCATCAGCCAGCCGACGCGGTTCCCCTTGGGATTGTATTTTGCGACCAGGTAACTGACGGCACTGTCCATCGCCGCCTGTTGCGGCATCGTTATCGACATGTTTGTTTCTTCCCTACAACACCGCCAGCATGCCGCCGTCCACGTAAATGATCTGGCCGTTCACGTAGTCGGACGCGGCGGAGGCCAGGAACACCGCCGTGCCGATGAGTTCGCCCGGCTTGCCCCATCGGCGGGCCGGGGTGCGGCCGATGACCCAGGCGTTGAAGCCCGCATCGTCCACCAGCGCCCGGTTCATGTCGGTCAGCATGTAGCCGGGGCCGATGGCGTTGGCCTGGATGCCGTGCTTTGCCCATTCCGCGGTCATTGCGCGGGTCAGCATCTTGATGCCGCCTTTCGCCACGGTGTAGGGCGCGACCGTTGCGCGGGCGGCGTCGCTGGTCAGCGAGCCGATATTGATCACCTTGCCGTGCCCGCGCGGGATCATCCGCTTCGCAGCCTCCCGCCCGATGACGAAGGCGCTGGTCAGGTTTGTTTCGATCACGCGGCGCCAATCGGCGGTCGCCAGCTCGACCATCGGGCGGCGCAACTGGATGCCGGCGTTGTTCACCAGGATGTCCACTGCGATGCCGCGCGCGTCGAGGTCTTCGAACGCGGCGACGATGGCCGCTTCGTCGGTGACGTCGAAACGTGCCTCGTACACGGTGTGTCCGGCTTCGCGCATCGAAGCGGCGGCTTCGGTCAGGCGTTCGGCATTGGCTCCGTTGAGGACGATCGCGGCGCCGGCCTCGGCCAGTCCGGTGGCCATGGCATGGCCGAGCCCGCGCGAGGAGCCGGTGACCAGCGCGGTGCGGCCGGTGAGATCGAAAAGCTGTCCCATCCTACGCCTCCGTTACGCGGACGGTGAGGTCGGAGCGTTCAAACACTGCGGGCAGCAGCTCGGTCCCCAGTCCGGGGCCGGCCATCGGCAGCACATGGCCGTCCTCGATCACCGGCATGATAGTAACGAGTTCCCTGTACCAGCCGGTGTAGAACGCGCGCACGCTCTCCTGGATCAGCGTGTTGGGCTGGCTGAAGGAGGCGTGGATGCCGGCAATGAAGCCGACGGGCCCGACGCAATCATGCGGGGCGAAGGGGCGGTGATAGGTCTCCGCCATCGCCGCGATCTTGCGGCCCTCCGTCAATCCGCCGGTCCAGCACAGATCGGCCATCACGACACTCATGGCGTCGCGGTCGAGCATGTCCTTGTAGGGGAAGCGGCTGCCCAGGGTCTCGCTGGCGCAGACCCAGACGCTGGTGTTGCGGGCGTACTCCGCCAGTGCCTGCGGCGAGTTCATCCGGATCGGGTCCTCGAACCATGTCGGCGCGTAGGGTTCCAGTGCCGTGGCGATTTTCTTCGCCATCGGCAGGTTCCACAGCGAGTGGAACTCGACCATGATCTCGATCTTGTCGCCGACGGCGCGGCGGATTTTCTCGAACGGGTCGAGCGCGGCCTTCAACTGCGCAGAGGTGATCGACATGCCGTCGTTTTCCATCGCGGCGGGATCGAACGGCCAGATCTTCATCGCGGTGATGCCGGATTCCAGCAGGCTTTCGGCCACCGCGTCGGCGCGGGTCATGAAGCCGTTCAGGTCCTCGTACGGGCCCGCGGCCTCGTTGAAGTTCCAGGTGGAGACCGGCCTGATGTTGGTGGATCGGACATAGCCGTAGCCGGCGCAGGTGTTGTAGATGCGCTGCCTTGGGCGGCACAATCCGCCGAGCATCTGGTGCACCGGCTGGCCGCAGACTTTGCCGAATATGTCCCACAGCGCGATGTCCACCGCCGAGGCGGAGCGGTATTCCGCCCCCGTGCTGGACTGCGCCATCGGCAGGTTCAGCATGTCGCGATGGATCGCCTCGATATGCAGCGGATTGCGGCCGAGCAGGCGTCCCGCGAGGGTGTCGTGGATGTGCGCCTCGACCGCCCCGGCGCCGTAGAAGGTTTCGCCGAGGCCGATGATGCCGGCGTCGGTGTGGACGCGGACCCAGATGACGTTGGCGAATTCGGCGGTGCGCAGCGTCTCGATCCTGATGATCTTCATGCGTGGCCTCCCTTCGTTTTCTTGTCAGGGGTCGCCAGCCCGGCCCCTGACAAGGACGCTAGCCCCGCTGGTGAAATATCACAACATGTCTTGGCTCGCGTTCCACCGCCGTCATGGCGGCATGATTTGATGCGCGGCCGTCGCCACGACTTGCGGTCGTTGCTTCGGCGCAGCGTCGCCGTAACAAGTCCGGCGCCGGCAATGTCGTAACGACGTCAGATCGCAATCCGCCCCGCCCGTGCAGCCTGTAACGTGCGCATCACGCCGCGCAACTCCGCCAACCCTTTCATCCGTCCGAGGCAGGAATAACCGGGGTTCACTGTTTTGCCGATATCATCGATCAGCAAATGGCCGTGGTCGGGCCGCATCGGAATGACAGCGTCGGCGCGCCCTTCCGATGCGCGGCGCGATTCCTCGGTCAGAATATTCGCGATCACCGCGATCATGTCCGTATCGCCATCCAAATGCTCGGCTTCGTAGAACGAGCCATCCGGTTCGCGGGTGGTGTTGCGCAGATGCACGAAATGCACGCGCGGCCCGAATTCCCGCGCCATCGCCGGCAGATCGTTGTCCGGATTGCAGCCGAACGCGCCGGTGCACAAGGTCAGCCCGCTGGCCTCATCCGGAACCGCCTCGAACAGTTTTCGTACATCATCCGCGGTTGACATCACCCGCGGCATGCCGAAGATCGGGAATGCCGGGTCATCGGGATGGATGCACAGCCTGGCACCTTCCTCCGCCGCGACCGGGGCGATCTCGTGCAGGAACGCGAACATGTTCGACCGCACGCCTTCCAAACCGATGTCGTTGTAGACGTCGAGCATCTTCTGGAAGCCCTTGCGGTCGTAGACGAACTCGCGCGCCGGCAGCCAGTCGATCAGGATGCTCTCGAGCGATGCGATATCGCTTTCCGACATCGATTTGAACCGGGCTTCCGCCGCCGCCCGCCGCTCCGGCGGGTGATCCGCCTCCGCGCCCGGGCGCCTGAGGATGAACAGGTCGTACGCGGCAATGTCGGTGAAGTCGAAGCGAAGCGCGTAACCGCCCGAGGGCAGGCGATACATCAGGTCGGTACGGGTCCAGTCCGTGATCGCCATGAAGTTGTAGCAGATCGTCTTGATGCCCGCCCGGGCGCAGGCGCGGATGGAGTCCTTGTACTGGTCGATCCGCTGGCGGAAATCGCCGCTGCGGGTCTTGATGTCCTCCGCGACGGCGATACTTTCGACAACGGACCAAACGAGGCCCGCGTCCTCGATCTGCTTCTTGCGCTTCAGCACCTCATCCTCGGGCCAGGCCTGCCCCTGATTCAGATGATGCAGCGCCGAGACGACCCCGCTGGCGCCGGCCTGCCGCACGTGAGAAAGCTGGACGCCATCGTCGGGACCGAACCAGCGCCATGTTTCCTGCATGTTTCTCTCCTGTGATGACTGTGTTCAGGCGGTCAGTGTGCGGCGCACGCCATGCGCCAGCAGCGAGTCCAGATGCCGCACGACGAGCCCGCGAAACCCGGCATTCCCGGCGAGTGCCGGATCGAAGATGTCCCGCACGCCAAACAGCGCAGCCGCCAGCGCTTCCGCATTTTCGCCCGCGCCCGCCGCAAGAGCGGTCAGCCGCCCGGCCAGCGGATCGCTGATCTCGTAGCTGGTTCCGCGTTCGTCACGGCGCAGCAGAAAGCGCATCCAGGCCGCAATGGTCAGCGCGATGCGCGACGGCATGTGCCCCCGCCGCAGGCACTCCAGCGCTGGCAGCAGGAGCCGCTGCGGCAGTTTCTGCGAGCCGTCCATGGCGATCTGCTGCAAGCGGTGCCGCATCGCCGGATTGCGGAACCGGTTTTCCAATTGCGCGGTATAGGCTGCCAGGTCCATTCCCGGCACCGATGGGATTGAAGGCAGCAGGTCCTGGTCCCACAGGTCGCGCAGGAACCGCGCCAGCGCCGGTTCGGCCATCGCGTCGGCCACGGTTTCCAGCGCGGCCACCGCGCCGAGATAGGCCAGCGACGAATGCGCGCCGTTCAGCGCCCGCAGTTTCATCAGTTCGAACGGCCGCACATCCTGCACCACCGTTGCACCCGCGTCTTCCCAGCGGGGACGGCCGGCGGCGAAACGGTCCTCGATCACCCATTGGCTGAACGGTTCGGCCACCACCGGCCATGCATCGCGATAGCCGAAGCGCTCCACCGCCGCGCGATCCGCCTCGGTGGTTGCCGGCACGATGCGATCGACCATGGTGCAGGGAAACGCGGTGTCGCCAACGAAGCCAGCGCCCCGCCGCGGATCGCGCAGGGTGGCGTAGCGGGAGATGATGCGGGCGACAGTCTCGCCGTTGCTTGGCAGGTTGTCGCAAACCAGGACCGTGCATGGTCCGGCGGCGCTATCCCGCCGCCGCCGTAACGCCTCCACCAGCAGGCCCGGCACCGTCCTCGGGAAACCGTCCCTGCGCAAATCGTTGATGATCCCGGGATTCGCTTCATCCAGGCTGCCGGTCGCCGCATCCAGGCAGTAAGCCTTTTCCGTCGCCGTCAGGCTGATGATGCGGGTGCGCGGATCGACCAGCGCCGCCATGGCGCGCTCCGGCGTTTCCGGGACCGTCAACGCTTCCAGCACCGAGCCAATCACCCGCGCGCGGTCGCCCTCGGCGCTGCGCCGCAGGACGGTGTAAAACCCGTCCTGCGGCGCCAGCGCGTCCCGCACGTCGCTGGAGCGCAGGCTGAGGCCGATAATGCCCCAGTCCCGCTCCCCGGCCGCAAGGCAGTCGTCGGTGTAGACCGCCTGGTGCGCGCGGTGGAACGCACCAAGACCGAGATGCACGATGCCCGGCCGCACCTCGCGGCGGTCGTAGTTCGGCCGCGCCACAAGCGGCGGAAGCTCCGCCAGCACGCGATCGCAAAGGCGGGGAACCGGCGCCATCGGTCAATGCGCCGGAGCCACGGGCGCCCGCATCCCGGACACCGCCACCGGCGCAATCGGCTTGACGAACACCAGCACGCACACGACGCCCATGATCGCGATGCCGCCGGCCAGCACGAACGCGCTGGTGAAAGCCCCGGTGGACTGGACGATGAACCCGGTCACCGCCGGCCCGATGATGCCGGCGCAGTTGGCCATCATGTGGATGAACCCGCCAACGCCGCCGATATTCTCGCCGCGCACCGTGTCCTGCAGGATCGCCCAGTAGGTGCTGCCGGTCAGATACAGGAAGAACACCGCCCCGCTCATCAGCATCAGCGCGCTGCCGACAGTGGTGACCAGCCCCGCCAGCGCCACGCAGACGGCCGAGACGCTGAGGCACACCGTCAGCACCAGCTTGCGGGCGAACAACGCGCGGCCGGTGGCGCGGAACACCGCATCGGACACCGCGCCGCCTGCCGCCAGGCCGCAAAAACCCAGCACCCAGGGCAGCACCGTGGCGATGCTCATGTCCTTGATGCTGAGGTGCTGCGCCATCGTCAGATAGCTGGGGAACCAGGTCAGAAAGAAGAACAGGATGTAGTTGTAGCCGAAGAACGCCAGCCCGGTGGCCAGGACGACCGGCTGCCGCAGGTAAAACCCCAACGGCTGCGCCGCCAGCCCCGCGGTGGGATCCGCGTGGTCGCCCTCGATCTCCTGAAGTTCCTCAGCGGTGATCGAAGGATGCTCGCGCGGCGTTTCGCTGGCGAATTTCATCCAGAACAGCAGCCAAACGAAGCCCAGTACGCCGATGGCAACAAACGAAACCCGCCAGCCGAACGCCACCGCAAGCAACCCCACGATCGGCCCTGCGATCGCGCCGCCCAACGGCGTGCCGCAATTGGCAAATCCCACCGCGCTGGCAGCCTCCCGGTGCGGAAACCAGTTGTTGACCACCTTGTTGATGGTGGAGGACAGCGGACCCTCGCCGACGCCGAAGAAAACCCGGATAACCAGAAGGGAAACGAACCCGGTCGCCGCCGCCGTCAGTGCGCAGAACGTTGACCAGACGCCCATCGCCAGGGTGAAGACGCGCTTGCCGCCGAGCTTGTCGGAGGCCCATCCGCCGACAAAATTAAATATGGCATACCCGAAAAAGAAACTTGAAAATACCATTCCCAGATCGGCTGGCCCCAGCCCAAGATCCCTGGACACCAAAGGCGCCGCCACCGACAGGGCGGAACGGTCTAGATAATTGACGATTCCTGCCAGAAACAGCAGGAATACAAGCTGCCAGCGTTTTTTCTTAATCATAACGTTTCCTCTTTTTCTTCGACAGTCATCGTCTCCCTGCCGCGGCGATGCCTTTCAGTGACCGGGCAACGATGCCGCCCCGGCCTGTTCGAGGTTAAGCTGTTCGATCGTTGCGTAGACCTCACGCAGATGCACCCGCAGCGACGCCTCCGCGATATCCGGATCGCGCTGCCCGACGGCCTCCACGATCGCCTGGTGCTGCGTGATCAGATGCGGGATGTGCTCGGCCACCGGAAGGCTCAGCCAGCGCACGCGGTCGAGGTGATGCTTGCTGTGCTGAATCACCCGCCAGACGCCCGGCCGTTTCGCCAGATCACTGAATTGCCGATGCAGCAGTTCATCAAGCTCGTAAAATTGAACGGTATCGGCAGCCTCCTGCGCGGCACGCTGGCGGCCGATGGTTCCGCGCAGCAATGCCATCCCGATGCCATCAACTGTCGCGGCAACGTCACGGATCACCGCGCATTCCAAGTGTTCGCGTATGAATTGCGCCTCACTGACCGCGGCGACGCTGATCGGCGCCACATAGATGCCGGCTTGCGGAAACATCTTCACAAGCCCTTCATCCGCGAGGCGCAGCAGAGCCTCCCGCACCGGGGTGCGGCTGACGCCGAGACGCTCACCCAGTTCAGCTTCGGATATTCGGCTGCCCGGCGGCATGGTGGCGCGGACGATCATCTCCCGCACCGCCTGATAGACGGCATCGGACAGGCGAGGTCTCGAAAGCGGCACAACGGTTGCCATGCCCAAGGTAATATATTAATATACGCAGACCATCAAGAGGAAATCGTCCCATGCGCGTGTGTGTCATCCATAAGGCTGAGGATCTCCGGCTGGAGGAGCACGAGGCACCCGCGGTCACCCCGCACGGCGTGCTGGTCCGGATTCGCGCGGGCGGCATTTGCGGCTCCGACCTGCACTATTACTTCGAAGGCCGGAACGGCGATTTCGTGGTTCGCGAGCCGTTCATCCCGGGCCACGAAGTCGCCGGCGAGGTCGCCGAAACGGGCGCCGAGGTGACCCGCATCCGCGCCGGCCAGCGCGTGGCGATTCATCCAGGGCGCAATTGCGGGCGATGCTTCGCCTGCCGCGAGGGGCGCGGCAATCTATGTCGCGATGTGTTCTTCATGGGCAGCGCCAGCCGCTTCCCGCACATGCAGGGCGGCTTCGCGGAGTACGTGCTGGTGGATGAAAGCCAGTGCTATCCCGTGTCGCAGGATCTCCCCTTCGCGACGGCGGCGTTTGCCGAACCGCTCGCGGTCGCATTGCATGCGGTGGAGCGGGCCGGGCCGATGCTCGGGCGCTCGGTGCTGGTCACCGGGGCCGGACCCATCGGCCTGCTGGTGTTGCTGGCGGCGCGGCGCGCCGGGGCGGAGACGATCCACATCACCGATATCCTGGACGAGCCTCTGGCGCTGGCGCGGCGCGTCGGTGCCGACACGGCGATCAATGTCGGCCGGGGCGGCGATAAGCTGGCAGCAGAAATCCAGCGTGTCGCCGGCTTCGAGATCGCGTTCGAGGTGTCCGGAAACCCGGCGGGCCTCGCGACCTGCCTGGAGGCCGTGCGGCCGGGCGCGACCGTAGTGCAGGTGGGAACGCTTCCGCCCGGGTCGTTCCCGGTTGCCGGCAATCTGGTCATGGCCAAGGAGATCGACCTGCGCGGCGCCATGCGCTTCGACCGGGAATTCGCACATTCCGTTGCATGCCTGGATCGCGGGTTGATCGACGTGTCGCCGCTGCTCACCGCGTCGGTGCCGGCCGCGGAGGCGTCCTCCGCGTTCAGTCTGGCGAAGCAGCGCGACAAGCATTCAAAGGTGCAGATCCTCTTCTGAGCCGCGCCGCGAGGCGCTGGCCGTCTCCCCGCCAGTGACGGACCTCTGGGGCGACGCCGAAGAATAAGCGAATCGGGCGGCTGACTTTGTTTCGTCATGGCCCGGCTTGTTGTCCGGACCATCTGTTTCGGCACGTGCGGCTATAGATGGCCCGGACAAGCCGGGCCATGACGGTTTTGGGGACTTTGCCCCTTGAAGCGGTAGTTCCCGGGCGTCGCCTTAGGAAAGGCGGCGGTCCACCCCCGCTGGTAATGACACGCGGGAAAATCCGCTACCAAGCGATAGCCTTGCCCCTGCCGACAATTCGCGCTGACTCTCGATGCCCGGCCGCCCCTCCACAAGCGCTCCGCCCGGCACTCCTACTGCAGCAGCGCCAGCATGATCCCGCCCGACAGCGCGGTTCCGAACACGCCCGCGAGGTTCGGACCCATCGCATGATAGATCAGGAAATTCTCCGGATCGTCCTGCAGCGCCACCACATGCGCCACCCGCGCCGCGATCGGCACCGACGCAATGCCTGCGGAGCCCAGCAGCGGATTGATCTTCTCCTCAAGGAACAGGTTCATGATCTTCGCGCCGATGACGCCCGATGCGGTGCCGCACAGGAACGCCAGCAGTCCAAGGGCGACGATCTCGATCGTGGCGCCGGTCAGGAACTTGTCCGCCCCCATGGTGGAGCCGATGGCGATCGTCAGGATGACGATCACCACGTTCATGACCTCGTTCGCAGCGGCCTTGGCCAGCCGCTCGGTCACCAGCACTTCCTTGAACAAATTGCCCAGCATCAGCATGGTGATCAGCGGCGCCACCGGCGGCAGCAGCAGGTTGACGACGATGCCGATGACAATCGGGAAGGCAATCCGCTCGACCCGTGAAACCGTGCGCATCTGCTTCATGCGTATCTGCCGCTCCCGCTTGCTGGTCAGGAGCTTCATCACCGGCGGCTGGATCAGCGGCATCAGCGCCATGTAGGAATACGCCGCAACGGATATCTGCGGCAGCAGATGCGGCGCCAGCTTCATCGTCATGAATATCGCCATCGGTCCGTCGGCGCCGCCGATAATGCCGATGGCGCCGGCCTCGTAAATCGTGAACCCGAGCAGCTTGGCGCCGATCAGCGCGACGAAGATGCCGAGATGCGCCGCCGCGCCCAGGATCACCAGCTTCGGATTGGCGATCATCGGGCCGAAATCGGTCATCGCGCCGACGCCGAAGAAGATTAGCGGCGGCAGGATCAGCAGTTGCACGCCCTCATAGGCGTAATGAAACAGCCCGCCCGGCAGCACCAGGTCGGATCCCGGCACGTTCGAGATGATGCAGGAAAAGCCGATGCCCACCAGCAGCAGCGGCTCGTATTTCTTGATGATCGCCAGCAGGATCATTGCAATACCGACGGCGATCATCAGCACGTTGCCCCACCAGAACTGGGCAAGGCCGGTTTGCGCGGCCATCTGGCCGAAGAAATGCAGCATCTCGTCGAAGAACATGGTCGTCCTGGCTCCCGGTTATTGCGTGCGGCGCGGCGGTCAGTGACCGCGGCGCATGCTCTCTTCGTCGAGCTTGCCGAGCCGGTTCAGGAACGGGAGCAGCCAGAGGATCACGCCGATGCCCGAAATCAGCACCATGCTGAGGAAAAAATCGATCACGCTCAGCATGATCGCAAATGTGACCGTATCTTTTTCCAATGCGGGCTCCTGAAATAGCAGCGAACGGCCGGTCGCGGCGTTCGGCGGCGGGAAGGCGATCGATAGTCTCCGCGCCGGCCGGGCCGGAGCGGAGGGTCAGGCCACGGTCATCAGCAACTGACCGGTCTCGACGCTCTCGTTAACCTTGGCGGCGATCGCGGTGACTTTGCCGGCGACTTTCGCCCGCACTTCGGTCTTCATCTTCATCGCCTCGATCGTCGCGACCTTGTCGCCCACCGCGACATCGCGGCCGAGCGGGACGTCGATCGAGAACACAACGCCGCCGAGCGGGGCGACGATGGAGCCGGGGCCGGCCTGGGCAGCGGCAACAGCAGGTGGCGGGGCCGCGACCGGTGCGGGAGCGGCAGCGGGAGCCGCCACGGCGACGGGTGCGACCGGAGGCGGTGCCACAACCGGCGCGGCCGGGTCGAGATCCTCGACGACCACGTTATAGCTGCGGCCGTCGACGGTTATGCGGAAGCTCTTCTGCATGGTCAGGTCCTTGGGGTAGTGCCTCAGCCGGGCCGATGGGACGTCTGGTGCATCCAGCGCCCTTCGGCGGCCCAGGTCTGGCCAGTCTGAGTGGATTCGAGACGGACGATCCGGTGCGCGCCCATCATGGCATGGACGGCCGCGGCGATGGCGACGATATCGTCGGGAAACCCATCGGAGGCCGGGACGAAAGACCCCGCCAGGGCCGGAGAGCGCGCCGGCGCTGCAACAGGATCCTCGGGCGCGGATTTGCGGGTCCGGTGCTGGACGGCCGCGACAATGCGCCAGCCCCAGTACATCAGGCTGATGATCCCGACGATCGCCAGCCAATTGGTCAGGATCGGGCTGCCGGCCAGGGTGTCATTCATGGGGGCGCTCCAAAGTTCGTCATGGCGGGCGAAGACCCCCCATCCACGCCTTCTTTGTTAACGCAAAGGCGTGGATGCCGGCCTGCGTCGGCATGACGAGGCAGGGCGGACAGTGCCTCGGCCGGCAAGCCGATCGGCATCACAGCGGCATGTTCCCGTGCTTCTTCGGTGGCCGCACGTCCCGCTTGCTCTGCAGCTTGCGCAGTGACAGCCCGACGATCCACCGCGTCGACGCCGGATCGATCACGTCGGTGATATAGCCTGCCCCGGCGGACAGATACGGCGTGCTGAACTCCGCCCGGTAGGCCGCCGCCAGTTCCGCCGCCTTGGCCCGGCGATCCGGAGCGTCCTTCAGCTCCTTGCGGTACAGCACGTTGACGGCGCCCTCGGCGCCCATCACCGCGATCTCCGCCGAGGGCCAGGCGTAGACGAAATCCGCGCCCATCTCCTGGCTGCACATCGCCAGGTACGATCCGCCATACGCCTTGCGCAGGATCACCGTGATCTTAGGCACCGTCGCCGCAGCGTAGGAGAACAGCAGCTTGGCGCCATGGCGGATGATGCCGCCGCGCTCCTGCTCGATCCCCGGCAGGAAACCCGGCACATCGACGAGAGTCACCAGCGGGATGTTGAAGCAATCGCAGAAGCGGATGAACCGCGCGCCCTTGTCGGAGGCATCGATATCAAGCGCCCCGGCCCGCACCGCCGGCTGGTTGGCGATGATGCCGACAACCATGCCTTCGATCCGCGCGAAGCCGATGATGATGTTCTCGGCGAAACCGGCATGCACCTCCAGGAAGTCGCCGCCGTCCACCAGCCGCGCGATCACCGTGCGGGTGTCCAGCGGGCTGGAGTTGTCCTCCGGGATCAGCTCGGTGATCCCCTCGTCGGGGCTTTCGTCGATGTCGGGCTTCAGCCGGTGCGGCGGCTCCTCAGCGTTGTTCGCCGGCAGGAAGCTCAACAACCGTTGCACCAACTGCACCGCATGACGATCGTCGTCGGCGAGGAAATGCACATTGCCGCTGACGGAGGCATGCATCGCCGCGCCGCCAACCTCATCCATCGTGACCGTCTTGCCGGTCACCGCCTTGATCACCTCCGGCCCGGTGATAAACAGATCGGCGTTCGACTTCGTCATGATGATGAAGTCCATCAGCGCCGGGGAATAGGCCGCGCCACCTGCGCACGGCCCGCAGACCACGGCGATCTGCGGCACCACGCCGGACAGCAGCACGTTCTGGTAGAACACCTGGCCGTAGCCGGACAGAGCGTCAACCGCCTCCTGGATGCGCGCTCCGCCCGAGTCGTTGAACGCGACGACCGGCATGCCGGAATGCGCCGCGGTCTGCATCGCCTTGACGATTTTGCTCGCGTGCATCTTGCCGAGCGTGCCGGCAGCGACCGTGAAGTCCTGGCTGAACGCCGCAACGGCCCGGCCGTTGACATAGCCGGTGCCGACGACGACGCCGTCGGCCGGCTGATCGACGTGATGCGCGACCCCGGCCTGGCGGTTGCTGCGGATATGGCGGCCGATTTCCTGGAACGTGCCTTCCTGGAACAGCGCGGCAAGGCGCTCGCGGGCGGTCAGCCGGCCCTGTTCATGGCGGGCGCGGATTTTCTCCGCCCCGCCGCCGGCCAGGATCTTGGCTTCCCTGTCCCGTAAGTCCTGTAGGATCTGTGCGCTCAGCGGCATGAGGGGAATACCTTTTCAGTCGGGGGCGCTCGGCTTGGTCAGATTTGCTGAAGCTCGATCAGGCAGCCGTTGAAGTCCTTGGGATGCAGGAAGAGCACCGGCATGTCATGGGCGCCGATTTTCGGCTCCCCGTCGCCGAGCACGCGGGCGCCCTGCGCTTTCAATTGATCCCGCGTGCCAAGCAGGTCCTCAACCTCGAAGCACATGTGGTGGATGCCGCCGGAGGGGTTCTTTTCGAGGAACGCCGCGATCGGGCTTTTCTCGCCCAGCGGCAGCAGCAGTTCAACCTTGGTGTTCGGCAGTTCGACGAACACCACCGTCACGCCGTGCGCCGGCTGCGGCAGCGGCGCGGAAACCTTGGCGCCGAGAACGTCGCGATAGACCGCTGTGGCCTTCTCCAGGTCCGGCACCGCGATGGCGAGGTGATTGAGCTTTCCGATCATGGACGCCTCCTTTGAACCGCTTCGGCCCGGGTTTTCAGGGCGCGATGCGCCCCGGAAATTTGTCTTGTGGCAATCTTGGGGTATCATCACCGCATTCGTCAAGCGGTTGTGACCGTCTTTGCATGGAACCCGCGCGGGCCCGAGAAGGCGCGATCGGGCGGACTTCGTCAAGCCGGAAACCGTCGTTTTTGCGCTAACCGGCGAAGAGTTTGACCCATCGGGCCCGCTACAACGTCATGGCCCGGCTCGTCCGGGCCACCTATAGCCGCACGTGCCGCGACAGATGGCCCCAACAAGCCGGGCCATGACGACTATCGCGAGCCTGGCCGTAACGTTTACGCCCACAGGCGCGGCCTACTCGTGCGCCAGCACCCAATCGTTGATGAAACTGGCAAGTCCGTTCGCACGAAAATCCCGCCGCAGCGCAACCTCATCGTAATCGTCCCGCACCCAATCGAGGAACGGCTTGCGCCCCTCCGCCTCGCGCTGGAAATGCAGGAAGAATGCGTCGAGGATGCCGGTGCGGGCCTGCCTGATATGGCCAAACCGCGGCGACAACTGGCGCAGCGCCTCGGCGGCGGTGCCCCCGGCGAACATCACGATCAGCCCGGCGGCCAGCCCCGCCCTGTCGGCCCCGGATTTGCAGTGCATCACCGCCGGTGTCTGCATCGACGTGTAGATGCCGTGCAAACGCAGGATTCGGTCCCGCTGCGGCGCGCCGCGGCTCTCGAACGCCATGTCGTGGAATGCCAGCCCGAGCGCTCCCGCGGCCTCCCGCGATAGCGCATCGGAACCGCTTTGCGTCCTGCCGCGCAGGTTGATCAGGGTCCGCAAACCCAGGCGGCGCGTCATCCGGCGCAGGCGCGCGGGCGTGGGGTGGTTGCAGCGATACACCTTGCCGGGAATCACCGGTGCGAGGTTGCTCCAGACCAGGCGGAACACCGCATGGTCGATGAACAGCGAGTCGATCCAGGCCGTGAAGCGGCCCCTGGCGGTGCCGAGATCGCCGTTGAAGATTGAATCCATTCGGTCGGACGGGCCTTTGTGACGCCGGCGCATATGGACATGACGGGGTGCGGCAATCAATGGATGCTGTAGAACCGTGCGCATGCCCGATTTCATCATCGCCCGCGTCCTGCATGTCCTCGCCGTCGTCCTCTGGATCGGTGGGGTCGGGATGGTCACGACGGTGCTGCTGCCGGCGATCAGGCGTTCGCACCCCGCCGCCGAGCGCTTCGGCGTGTTCCATGGCCTGGAGCAGCGCTTCGCCAGCCAGTCGCGCTACACGACGGCGCTGGCCGGCGCCAGCGGCTTCTACATGGTATGGCGGCTGGATGCCTGGGACCGCTTCCAGTCCGCCGGGTTCTGGTGGATGCACGCCATGGTGCTGACATGGCTGGTTTTCACGCTGATGCTGTTCGTGGCCGAACCGCTGTTCCTGGACCGTATCCTCGCCCGCCGCGCGGCCTCGGCCCCGGAGGCGACCTACCGGCTGGTGGAATGGCTGCACCGGGGGCTTCTGGCCTTGAGCCTGGTGACCGTCGCCGGCGCCGTCGCGGGAAGCCTGGGTCTGAACCTTTTCGCCTGGTGAGGAAGCGCTTCCAGGGGCTTTGATGGCGCGGCCGGACGATCACTCCGAGGCGGCGACGCTTGGCGGTCCGGGCGGAGGGCCTTGCAGATCGAGAACCGCCGCTACCTGGGCGCCTAAATGGAGCTCCGTCATCATCGCCGAGCGGAGATCGGCGTTGGCCGGCAATGAGTCGGACCCGTCCCAACTGACGAAGACGGCGCCGACGGTCTTTCCCTGCACGTCGGCGGCGGGGCAGACCATGACGCTGGTCGACCCGTAAACTTCAAATCGCGCACGCATCGCCAAGGCATGCAGGTCAGATACGCGATGAAACGAACATTGCCCGGACAGCAACACCGGCAGAAAGTCGCTCCATTCCGACAACGGTTGATTGATCACCGTCTGACCCGGCAGCCGGCCGGCGACGGTCGCGGTGTTGGTGATATCATAGCGCAGCAATCCCGTGCCGGTCAGCCCGGTCACTCCGTTATGAATCACCGCAAGCCGCACACGCGACGCGCCGGGCGCGCGTTCCAGCATGGTTTGCAGCAGTTGGTCGATCAGCCTGTTGGCGGCTGCGAACTGGCGCAATTCCGCCTGCATGAGCGCTTGCACCTCAATGCGATGGCGTTCGGCCCGGTCGGTGTCGCTGTCGAGAAAGGCCGCCCTCAGGCCGCCCAGGAAACTGCCTTCCTGGTTGACCTGGAACAAGGCGTAGCCGCCGGTCACGCAAACCGCCATGAACACAGGCGGAAGGATCTTTCGTACCGAGGTCCGCCCCAATTCGACGAACAAGGCCAGGAAGCCCTGAAACATGGCCAGCAGTTTGAACATGCTGTAGAAAACTTTCCTTAAGTCAGAAGTTGTATCGAAGATTGACCAGCCCGCCGCGGCAGCGCGTCCTTGCCTGGCATGATCGTTTGGCCCAGGTTCAGGCCGTGTGGGATCAACCGTACCTTGAGACATGCTGCCGGGCGGCGCTGCACCGCCTGCATCTGTGCGGGGCGGCGGGACGCCCCCCAGGCCTGGCGGATGATCCGTGCCTGGTCCGGCTGACGGCCATTAAGCTCTGCCAGCGTCGCCCGGACGGGCGTTTCTGGATCACGCCGGAGGGCGCGCGACGGCATGCCGAGGAGATCCTGAACGCAGACGCTTCGACCCGATATCAGGGGCGGCGGTAAGAATACGGCTTCCGCCTCGCCATCAAGGCCAAGCGCGTCCGCATAAGTATCAGGATAACGGGCAGCCAGAGAAAGGTTTGGCCGGGGGCGTCGTTGTCTCTTCGTCATGGCCCGGCTTGTCCGGGCCACCTATCGCGGCAGTGTGCTGGAATAGGTGGCCCGGACAGGCCGGGCCATGACGAACAGGGAGAACGCCATCTTCCGCTCAACCACTTATCCTGATAGCCCCGGGGGCGTCCCGGCTGTCTTCGCACCACCGCGGACGCGCGGATGGCCGGAAAACGCCTGGCCACGATGGTGAGGGCGGAGGCGGTTCAGCCCCCCGCCGGGCCCCTCCGTCTCGCCAGCCGCTAGGACAGCGGCGCCGTGATCACGGTTTCGACATCGGCCAAAGTCACGCAGAGGATGCGCGCTCCGTCGGCCGCGGTCACCATGATCAGGTCGCCGGCGGTCAGCATGTCGCTGGCGTCCGCCAGGTAGTTGCCGCTGCTCACGGCATCGAGCCGATCCTTGCCCGACTTGTAGTGCCAGAGGGTGAAGCCGTTCGCATAAGCCAGAACCGACAGATTGCGGATGGCGAAGGCCATGATGACGTCCTTCCATAAAAAAAAGCCGCCGCCCGAAAAGGGCGGCGGCTGAACACGTTTCTGAGGAGATGATCGCCGGCGGACGCAACTCGCCCGCTGACGGAAGCGGTTTTAGAAGGAACTGTACATGAATGTCAACGATTATTTTCCTAATATCAACGTGATCACGCGACGATGCCCTTGATTCGCAGCGGCCATTCCAGGCGCTCAAGCGCTTCCACCCACAACCTGTGATCGTGACGTTCGGCCGCGACGGCTGAACTTGGCGCTATCTGGCGCTCGCCCCAGATCCGCAGGATACGGGCGTGAACGAGGTCGATGCGGCGCTGCCGGTACAGGCCGTCCAGGCACCGGACAACATCGTCCGGCTCGCACGGCCGCGGCAACCGGCCCTTGTTGGTGCTATGGCGTGCGCCGTCCCGGCGGGCGGTCAGGGCGGCCATCGTCCAAAGCCAAGCGTCCTCCGCGCTGGCGAACGGCCGGCAATGCGGGACCTGATAACTTTGCGCGGCTAAAGCGGCGGTGGCCTGGCGTAGGGCGAGCGGCATGAGGTTTTTCCCAAAAATGTTAAAGCTCGGGGTGGCGTATCGCCCAATGTAACCACAGGTTGCATACGATTGCAAGAAAAAATGGTTGATTTTCCTAAAGCCTCCGGTAGCTATTCCTAAAGGAATGATCTATCAGCGATTCGCCGCCGGCCGACGCGCCGGCGAACCACCGGAGCCGCTCGATGAAACACGAAGATGTCTGGCGCGCGATCGACACGCTGGCCGCTGAAAACGGACTCTCCGCCTCGGGGCTGGCGAAGCGGTCCGGCCTCGACGCGACCACGTTCAACCCTTCCAAGCGGCGGATGCCGGATGGCCGCGCCCGCTGGCCGAGCACCGAGAGCGTCGCGAAGGTTCTCGACGCCACCGGCGCTTCGCTGGAAAGCTTCACCGCGCTGGTGTCCGGCGCGCGCGCCCTCGCCAGCGCCGCCGGCAGCCGCGGCATCGCCCGGCGCATCCCGCTGATTGGCCTTGCGCAGGCCGGCGGCGAAGGGTTTTTCGACGACGGCGGCTACCCCGTCGGCGGCGGCTGGGATGAGGTCAGCCTGCCGGAAATCGCCGATCCCAATGCCTATGCGCTGGAAATCAGCGGCGATTCGATGGAGCCGGTGTTCCGCGACGGCGACCAGGTGATTGTGTCACCCTCGGCGCCGATCCGCCGCGGCGACCGCGTCGTAGTCCGCACCATGGCCGGGGAAGTCATGGCCAAGGAACTGGCGCGCCGCTCCGCGCGACGTGTGGACCTGAAAAGCTTGAACCCCGAGCATCGCGACTACAGCTTCGATTTGACCGATGTGGCCTGGATCCACCGCATCGTCTGGGCCAGTCAATAGATCGGGCGCGCCAACCCGATTTCCTTTGACGCGATGGCGTTCCGGGGCGTCAGATCGCACGCTGGAGGATGTCGCCGATGCGCCGGTTCTTGCTCGTCCCCTTGCTCGCCTGTGTGCTGCCGTTGCTGCCGAACGCGCCCGCGCGGGCGGAGGACGTGGACGTGGCTCTGGTGCTTGTCACCGACGTGTCGCGCAGCATCGACGACACCGAGTTCAAGCTGGAAAAAGATGGCTACGCCAGCGCCTTCACCGACCCCAAGGTTCTGGAGGCGATCAAGAGCGGCCCGGCCGGCAAGATTGCCGTCTCCTATGTCGAGTTCGCCAGCAGCTTCGAGGTCCGCACCGTGCTGGACTGGACGGTGATCAAGGACCGTGAGTCGGCCGAGGCGTTCACCCGGCGGCTGGCTGCCGAATCACGCTCGTTCTGGGGCCGCACCGCGATCAGCGCCGGCATCGACCAGGGGGTGCAGCTTCTGGCGGAGACCGGACTGAACGCCGCGCGGCGGGTGATCGACGTGTGCGGCGACGGCACCAACAATGCCGGGCGGGAGGTTGCCGACGCGCGCGACGATGCGGTCAAGGCCGGCATCACTATCAACGGCCTGGCGATCATCAACGAGCACCCGGTGTCCTGGACCTTCGCGCATGTGCAGCCGCCCGGCGGCCTTGCTAACTACTACCGGGAAAACGTGACCGGCGGACCGGGCAGTTTCGTTCTGGAGGTGCACGATTTCGCCAGCTTCGGCGAGGCCATGACCCGCAAGCTGGTTGATGAGATCGCCTCCGATACGGCCGCTTCAAACTTCGCCGCCAGACCATGACCCCCTCACCATGACCCGGGAAGCGCATCGATGGGATTGCTGATCAACGGCGAGTGGCAGGAGCAGGAGCCGGAACGGACCAAGGACGGGCATTTCGAGCGCAAGGACAGTGCCTTCCGCGACTGGATCACCTCGGATGGGCGGCCGGGTCCCACCGGGCAGGACGGTTTCCGCGCGGTGGCGGGACGCTACCATTTGTATGTCTCGCTCGCCTGCCCATGGGCGCACCGCACACTGATCGTGCGGGCGTTGAAGGGGCTGGAGGAGATCATTCCGATTTCAGTGACACACTGGCTGATGGCCGAACAGGGCTGGACCTTCAAAGCCGGCGAGGGCGTTATCCCGGACACGGTCTACAACAGCCATTATCTGCATGAGCTGTACAGCCGCGCCGACGAGCATTACAGTGGCCGGGCGACGGTGCCGATCCTGTGGGACACACATACGCAGGCGGTCGTCAACAACGAGTCCGGAGACATCATCCGGATGCTCGGCAGCGCCTTCGATCAGGTTGGCGCCAGGCCGGGCGATTTCTATCCGGCGGCGCTGCGCGAGGAGATCGATGCGATCAACCTGCGCGTGTACGACACGCTGAATAACGGGGTCTACAAATGCGGCTTCGCCACCACCCAGGCGGCGTACGACGCGGCGGCGGGGCCGCTGTTCGAGACGCTGGACTGGCTGGAGGACCGCCTGTCGCAGTCACGGTTTCTCTGCGGCCACAGCCTGACGGAGGCGGATATCCGGCTGTTCACCACCCTCGTGCGGTTCGATCCGGTCTATCACGGGCACTTCAAGTGCAACGTCCGGAGGATCGTCGATTACCCGCATCTGTGGGGGTATACCCGCGATATCTTTCAAATTCCCGGCGTCGCCGCGACAGTCGATCTCGGGCACATCAAGCGGCATTATTACATGAGCCACCGGCAGATCAATCCCACCGGGATCGTGCCGGCTGGCCCGGCGATCGATTTCCTGGCGCCACCTGGCCGGGAGCGCGGCGTCGATACACTGATCGTCTTCTGATCGGCAAATTTCCGGGGTTGCCTCATAAGCTCAAGCCGGATGGTCACGGGTGCGGCGCCGGCGCCTGCCGCATGCGTAACGCTACCATTGGTCCCCCGCCAATTGCATATCAACCTGAGCCTGTTTCTGTTACTCCCTTACGAGATTGCATTTCAGCGATGAGACATCGACCACGCAAGCGTGGTATCCGCGACACTGGCCGCGAGCCGGCTGACATGATTCGAACGAGACAGGGCACGCCTTCCGATGACCACCGCTGAACCAGCCGGCCTTGACCGCACGGCTTCGTCCGTCGCGGCGCCGCGAACCGCTCGGCATGCGCTGCGGGAGGCGACGCAGGCGGTCCACACGCGGCTCCACACTCATCCTGTCCTCGCCACCGTCCAGGCCGGGACCATCGATCTGGTGTCGTATCGCGCGCTTGTCGCCCGGCTATACGGCTTTCACGTGCCGTTCGAAAGCGCCGCCGCGATCGGCCCGGAACGGAGTCTCTGGCTGGCCGCCGATTTGCGCACGCTTGGTTTCACGGAGCAGGCGATCGCCGCGCTTCCGCGGTGCCTGTCCCTGCCCCGGCTCGATACGCCGCACCGCAGGCTCGGCGCGATCTATGTCGTCGAGGGATCGACTCGGGGTGGCCGCGAGCTTTCCGGACGTCTCGATCACCTGTTCGGCCAGGACGAACGCGCCGGCCGCTGCTTCTTCAGCGGCCGCGACGCGGATACCGGCAAAGCCTGGCGCGCCTTCGCCGATGCGCTGGATGCAGCGGGAGAGGCCAGGGCGGCCCGAGCCGAGATGATCGACGCTGCGATCGAGACGTTCGCCGCGTTCGAAAGCTGGCTGGACTGGAAGGCCGGGACGGATGCCGGACGCTGATTTAGGTCATATCCGGGTCGATCTCACGAACTGCGACCGCGAGCCGATCCACGTCCCCGGGGCAATCCTGCCGCACGGGGCGATGCTGGTGCTGAATAGCGACACGCTGGCGGTTCTTCAGGCCGCTGGAGACACCGAAGCCCTGCTGGCCCAGCCGCTCGCCGGGTTGCTCGGCCGCGGGATGGAAACCCTGCTGCGTCCCGACCAGATTGAACTGCTGCGCGCGCTCGGCGCCGAATCCGGACTGATCCGGCCCCGCTACCTGCTCGACCCCACCCTGCGTGTCGCCGCCGATCGGCCGGTGGATGCGAGCGTTTACCGGTCCGGCGGGCTGCTGGTGGTGGAGTTCGAGGCGGCGGATCCGGGGGACCGCTTCGCACCCGACCCGCTGCTGGCGGTTCACGGCATGCTGGAGGGACTGGATCGCGCGCCGTCAATCCCGGCGATCTGCCAGGCAGCGGCTGAACGCGTGCGGCGGGTCACCGGCTACGACCGCGTGATGGTTTACCGTTTCCAGGAGGACGAGTCCGGTCAGGTCATTGCCGAAAGCAAGCGGGACGACCTGGCATCCTTCCTCGACCTGCACTACCCGGAATCGGACATCCCCCGGCAGGCGCGGGCGCTGTACCTGAAAAGCCCGCTCAGGCTGATCACGCAGGTCGATTACGAGCCGGCCAGGCTGCTGCCATCCGAAAACCCGCTGACCGGCGAGCCGCTCGACATGACCTTCGCCACCCTGCGCGACGTCTCGCCGATACACCGCCAATACCTGCGCAACATGGGCGTCGATGCGTCCATGTCGGTGTCCATCGTCCAGAAGGGCAGGCTGTGGGGACTGATCGCCTGCCACCACGGCAGCCCGCTGCGGCTGCCGCGACACCTGCGCGCCGTTTGCGAGTTGTTCGGCTCCATGCTGTCGCTTCAGCTCGATATGCAGGACCGCCGGGAACAGTTCGCCCATCGGCTGAAAAGCCGGGACGTCCTGCAACGGGCGATGCTGCACCTCGCGGTTGAGGACGAGTATGCGGCCGGAATCGCCAAACGGTCGAAGGATCTTCTGGACTATATCCATGCTGACGGCCTGTGCCTTTTCGACGACAGCGGCGGCGGCCCGGTTGCGTTCGGCCGCACTCCGGCCGGCGAAGATCTCGCGGCGCTGATCGCCTGGCTGAGCCGGCGGATGGACGGCGAAGACCCGGTGTTCGCAACCGACCGCCTGGGCGAAGTGTGGCCTGCGGCCGGATTGCTGCGCGAAACCGCCTCCGGCCTGCTCGCGGTCCTGGTGTCGCGGCAGCCGCGCCGGTTCATCCTGTGGTTCCGCCCGGAGATCGTTCACACCGTCACGTGGGGCGGCGACCCCGCCAAGACGCCCGGACCCGGGCCGAACGCCGATCGGCTGAGCCCGCGGGCCTCGTTCGACGCCTGGAAGGAAACCGTGCATGGGCGTTCACAGCCCTGGACGGAAGCCGATCGAGACGCCGCGCTGGATTTGCGGGTCGCGCTGCTGGAAGTGGTGCTGCGGCGGATCGAGGCCGTGGCGGCCGAACGCCAGCGCGTGCGGGAGCACGAGAAGCTGCTGATTGGCGAGCTCGATCACCGGGTGAAGAATACCCTCGGCGTCATCCAGTCCCTTGTCGTGCAGACCAGCCGATCGGCTACGTCGATGACGGAGTTTGTGACGGGATTGGAGCGGCGGATCCGCTCGATGGCGCAGTCGCACAGCCTGCTGACGCGCAGCCATTGGAACGGCATCGAAATCCACGCGCTGCTGCGGGAGGAGCTGGATCAATACGGTCTGGATGAAGGGACGGTGACGCTGGCCGGACCGGACATTATGCTGACCCCGAAAGCCGCGCTGGCCCTTTCGCTGGCAATTCACGAACTTGCCACCAACGCGGCCAAGTACGGGGCGCTGTCAACGCCGCAGGGCTTCGTGACCGTAAGCTGGAGTGCCGTGGCGAACGGCGGGATCGAGCTGTCCTGGCGCGAATCCGGCGGACCGGCCGTCCTGCCGCCGCGGCAGCGCGGGTTCGGCTCGCGGCTGATCGAGCAGGCTCTGGCGATGGAAACCGGCGGCCGCTCGGCGATCCGTTTCCTGCCCGGCGGCGTGCAGTGCGACATTGTGCTGCCGGCGCCGTCCGTTGCCGGCGCCGTCGCGGACAGCGCGGTGAAGGACTCCGCCCGGGAGCCTGTCGCCGAGCCGCCGCCCGAGCCCCGCGCGGTTCGGCCGCGGATCTTGATCATTGAGGATTCGTATCTGATTGCGCTGCTGCTGGAGCAGGTCCTTGAAGACCAGGGCTGGGAACTTCTCGGGCCTGCGACGCGGGTGCCCGCCGCGCTGGCGCTGGCCCGGACCGAGCGGATTGATGCGGCGCTGCTGGATATCAATCTTGACGGGGAGATGTCCTGGCCGGTGGCGCTGGCGCTGCGCGAACGGGGCATTCCGTTTGCGTTCAGCACCGGATATGGCAGCGCCGCGGAGCCGCCGGAACCGCTGGCGGATGTGTTTGTTTTGAAGAAACCATTTCAGCTTGCTGAAGTCGAAAGCCGATTGCAGGCGATGTTGCGAAGCCGCACCGGGAGTTTGAATTAACCGCCGTCATGGCAGCGGCCGGGCTGAGGCGGCAATTACCGGAATTCGCATGGGGAACCGTAGCGTTGCCGCTTTGTTGAAAGCCGGCGAAAATCCATCCGCCTTGCTGTCGTGCTACCGGTGGGTATGCTGCGGACAAAGGGAATGTCCGTCAGGCAGCATCAATGACAAATCAATTCAGGCGCTCCGGCGTGTATAGCCGGGACCAGCTTGTCCGGCTGCTGCATCCGGCCAGCATCGCCGTGATCGGAGCATCGACCCGCCCCGGGGCCTTCGGCAGGCAGGTTCTCGCCAATATGGCCCACTACTCCGGCCGAACCTATCCGGTGAACGCGCGGCACGAAACAATCGACGGGCGGACATGCTACCCCAATGTGCGCGATCTGCCCGAAGCGCCGGACTGCGCCGTGATCTGCGCGGCGCGGGAGGCGGTGGAAGACATCGTGCTCGACTGCGCCCGGGCGGGAGCGGGCGGGGCCATCATTTTCGCCTCCGGCTATGCCGAAACCGGAAAGGAAGACCGCATCGGCCAGCAGGAACGGCTGGCGGCCATCGCGCGCGAAACGGGACTGCGGATCGTCGGCCCCAACTGCATCGGCGTGGCGAACGCGCTGCTCGACAGCCGCGCCACCTTCCTGGACATCACGCCGATACCCCGGCCGAATGGCCATGCGGTGGGCATCGTCAGCCAGTCGGGCGCGCTGGGCATGGCGCTGGCGCAGGGGGTGGTGCGCGGGCTGGCGGTCAGCCATGTGCTGACCTCCGGCAATTCGTGCGACGTGGATATGGCGGATTTCGTCAACTATCTCGCGACTGATCCCGACGCGCGGTCGATCGCCTGCCTGTTCGAGGGGATGGCGACACCCGATCGGCTGCTGCTGGCGGCGGAGAACGCCCGGGCGGCGGACAAGCCGCTGATCATCTTCAAGATGGCGACCGGCGAACAGGGCGCGGCGGCTGCGATGTCGCATACCGGGTCGCTGGCCGGATCGAACGCGTCCTATCGCGCGCTGTTCCGGCATGCCGGCGCAGTTGTGGTGGATGATTACGAGGCGCTGATGGAGACGGCCGCGTTCTTCGCCAAGGCGCCGCCGCCGACAGCGCCAGGCGTTGCCGTGGTCGCCGCATCGGGAGGGGCGGCGATCATGGCGGCGGACCGGGCGGAACAGCACGGCGTGCCGATGCCGCAGCCGATGCCGGAGGTCCGCGCCGTGCTGGAGTCGCGCATTCCGGAATTCGGCTCGTCGCGCAACCCCTGCGACGTGACGGCGCAGATCCTCAGTGACCCGGAGGCGCTGGGCGCCTGCGCCACGGCGCTGCTGAGCGATCCGCAATACGGCGTGCTGGTGTCGCCGCTGACCTACGGCTACGCGCCCTCGGCGAAGCGGCCGGAGGTGTACAGCGCGCTGGCGGAGCAGGCCGGGAAGATGGCCTGCGTCGTCTGGCAAACGGAGTGGCAGGACGGGCCGGGCGTGTTCGAGGCGAACCAATGCAGCCGGGTGGCGCTGTTCCGCTCCATGAGCGCCTGTTTCGCCGCTCTGGCCGCCTGGCAGTGGCGCGCGGACCAGCTTGCCGCCGGACGGCAGGCCGTGGCGGCGACGCCGCCGGATGTGGTCGCCCGGGCCACCGCCCTGCTTGCCGCGGCGGGCGGGAAGACACTGACGGAACGCGAGGCGAAGGCGGTGCTGTCGCTGTATGGCGTGCCGGTGGTGGAGGAGCGGCTGGCGCGGTCCGCCGCGGAATCCGTGGATGCGGCGGAGGCGCTCGGCTACCCGGTGGTGCTGAAGGTCGAATCCCCGGACCTGCCGCACAAGACGGAGGCCGGGGTGATCCGGCTGAACCTGCGTTCCGCCGATGAGGTGCGTTCAGGGTATCAGGAGGTGACGGCGAACGCGATGCGGGCGTCGCCGCGGCTCAACGGCGTGCTGGTGCAGCCGATGGTGCCGCAGGGGATCGAGATGGTTGTCGGCGCACGCAACGATCCGCTTTTCGGGCCGATGGTGGCCGTCGGGTTGGGCGGGGTGCTGGTGGAGGTGCTGAAGGATACTGCTCTGTCCCCTGCCCCGGTCACGCCTTTGCAGGCCGAAGCTCTGCTGCGGCGATTGAAAGGGGCGAAACTGCTGGACGGATACCGCGGCATGCCCGGCGCGGATATCGGGCGGCTGGCCCAGGTGGTCAGCGATGTGTCGCGCTTCGCGGCGGATCACCGGGACACGGTGGCGGAGCTGGACGTGAATCCGCTGATCTGCGCGGGCGAGCGGATCACGGCGGTGGATGCGCTGATTGTCGTTGCTTGAGAGTCCTGACCGGTAGGTATGGAACGGCGGCGCAGTCGGGTGGATAAAGCCCGCGTTTCGCCGCTACTGCTCATCCTTGCACCAGAGATCGCTGTATCGAAACGTGTTCAAGACAACCTCTGCGCTCCGCTCTGCTAACTCTGCGACGAAACGCGGAGGGAAAACAAACACCGGCACCGGAGTGACTCAATGGCGGTGCCGGCGCGCCTTACCGGGCAGCCGGCGCCTCTGCCTGCCGCCAGGGAATCCAGAGCCGCACGCTCAATCCGCGCGGCACGCGATCCGACAGTTCGATTTGCCCGTTATGCGACTGAACGATCGCCCGGACGATCGACAAGCCCAGGCCCATGCTGCCGCTCGGGTCATCGTGGTGCGTATCGCCGCTGAAAAACGGCTTGAACACGTCCTGCTTCTGCTCCTCCGGAATTCCCGGCCCGTCATCGTCAATCGTTATGACGAAGCCATCCGGCGCCTGCTCCAGAGTCGCCGTCACGCTGGCATCGAGTTTCGCCGCATTGTCGATCAGGTTGATGAGCGCCCGCTGCAGCGCCTGCGGCCGGCATGACGCGGCGCAGTGCAACGGCCCCTCGTAACGAACCTGCGCGCCGGCATCCTCGAAATCCTCGCAGACCGTCTGCAGCAGCACCGCCATATCTACCCGTTCCATCGCCTCGCGCGCGCTTTCCTCGCGGATGAACGCCAGGGTCGCGGTGATCATCGATTCCATCGTGCGGATATCGGTCAGCATCTTGGTGCGGGTTTCCTCGTCCTCCACCGTTTCGGCGCGCAGCCGCATGCGCGTCAGCGGCGTGCGCAGATCGTGGCTGACCGCCGCCAGCATGCGGGTCCGGTCAACCACGAAACGCCGCAGCCGCCCGGTCACCGCGTTGAACGCATGGGCGACCTGCCTGACTTCGAGCGTGCCTTCTTCGGCCACCGGGACCGGGTCCTTCAGGTCGCCCAAACCTTCGGTCGCCGCGGCCAGCCGGACCAGCGGGCTGACCACCCTGCGGGTCGCCCACAGCGAGACGACCGCGATCAGCAGCGGGCTGCCGATGAGCCAGGCAATCAAACCGGGCGAGAACCAGAAATGGCCCTTCGGCGGCCGCGCCACGACGGGGTCGATCTCGAACAGCAGCCAGCGCTCGCCGCGGCGCACGAGAACCCCGAGATCGCCCGGCTGCCCATCGGCCCGGAACCCCCGGCCCACCGCCTGGAGCAGCGCTCCGGGCTCGAGCGCCGCCTCGACCGCATCGCGCAAAAAAATCTCCTGGAGACCGCCGGCGCGCTTGAGAACCGGTGGCTCTCCGGTGCCCTCTCGCACCGAAACATCGCGGTCCGACGATGCCGCCAGGATGGCCGCATGCTCGCCATCGGGCAGCGCCTGCAACAGCCGCAGCACCAGGCCCACGCGCGCAGCGGGTAACAGGAATTCCGGGGGCAGCCCGGGGGGCCGCGTATCGACCGACAGCCAGAGCGCCCCGGTCATAACATGCGCCGCCACAATCGCCACGACGACGATAGCGGCGATTTGCCGGGTGGTGCCGCCGGCAGGCAGGCGCTTCATGTCGCGTCACCGGAACTGACCGCCGGCGTGAACATGTAGCCGTTGTTGCGAACCGTCAGGATCAGCGTCGGGTCCTTCGGATCGGGCTCGATCTTGCGGCGCAGCCGGCTGATCTGGATATCGACGCTGCGATCGAATGGCACGGCCGAACGTCCGTGCGCCAGATCGAGCAGTTGCTCGCGCGTCAGCACGCGCCCGGCGTGCTGGCAGAATACGTTCAGCACATTGAATTCGGCGCTGGTCAGCGGCACTTGCAGTCCGTCAGGAGTCTGAAGCTGGCGTGTGGCGAGACTCAGGCGCCAGCCGTCAAACATGAAAACGGCTGTCTGCCGCTCGGCGATGCCGAACAGGCGGCTGCGGCGCAGCACCGCGCGCACGCGCGCCAGAAGTTCGCGCGTGCTGAACGGCTTTGTCACATAGTCGTCGGCGCCGACCTCCAGCCCCACGACCCGGTCCGCCTCCGCCACCAGCGCCGTGATGATAATGATCGGCACCGTCGAAACCATCCGCAGCCGGCGGCAAATGCTGAGGCCGTCCTCGCCCGGCAACATGAGGTCGAGCAGCACGAGATCTATCTTGTTCTCCGCCATGATGCGATCGACCGCCTTGCCATTGCTGGCGAGCGAAATCCGAAAGCCGTGCTCACGCATGAAGCGCGACACCATGCGGCCGATTTCCGCATCGTCTTCGATCAGCAGCAGATGTGACGTGTTCTCCATGGACAATCCCGGGGCTGGCGGTGCAGGAAGCAGGTTCGCGGTGGTTACATACACGATACAGCGCCTTGCGAATCACGCATAGGTAACAGTGTGTATCAGACAATTTTCTGAAACCAAAAACCCGGGGTTTCGGGAAATTTCCGGTTGAACCGTCTGTTTGCCTGCGGTAGCCAAGATCACCGGCAAGCAAACAGGCTTGATGCTGCCAGACAAGGAACTTGAAGATGTGTATAGTCGCGCCATATCCCGATCCACGCGGACGCATTGTCTCTGCGGCTGCATAGAAACGACCTGTGTTGGGCAGGATCAGCCCAATATAATCGGTATGGGATGATACGTTTCGGGGCCGGTGGCGGATTCGCCGCGCGCCGGCGCCGGTAATTTCAACAATACTACGGAGATATCTTGAAGATGAAGTCAATGCTGATCGCTGCCGCCCTGTTGGGCGGCGGACTCGCCCTGTCCGGCCCGCTCAGCGCCGCGAGCGCTCCCGCGGCCCCGACGATCCCGCCGTCGGAGGCCTTGAAGCATGAGCGCATCCTGGCATCGCTGCAGCAGATCGCCGAACGCACAACGCCAACCGGCAGCGCCGCCCGCCAGGTCACCGTTGTGCTGAACCGCTACATCGCGTTTGAAAACGAAGCGATCCTGCCGCAACTGACGCTGCTCCCGGCGTTGGCCTCCGGCACGGTCAGGCCCGACATGACCCGGGCGATCTCCGGCACCGAGCGGCTGCGCGAGGAGCAAGGGACGGTTCAAAGCATGCACCGCGACATCATCGCAACGGTCCTGGATCTGCGGGCTGCCGCGATCGAGGAAAACGATGCGTCTACAGTCCAACTGACCGAGGACCTGGCCGCGGCGGATCTGGCTGCGGTGGAAGTAACAGAGCCTGCGGCCGTAATGGTCGGCGAACTTGTGCGTAACAAACTGCCCCCGACGTAATACAGACCAGCGGTTGACTGTCCGGGCGCCTATCCCCGTCATGCCGACGAAGGTCGGCATCCACGCCTTTGCCAAAACCGGCACCGCAAGGCGTGGATGGTGCGCCTCCGCGCAACATGACGGTCAGGCGGCAGTCGCCTCGCAACCCGCTAACTGGCCGGGGCGAGCCCGACCGTGACAGCCCTTACAACCGCGTCTCAACCGCCTCCAGGATCGCGGTGTGGACCGTGTCCACATCCGCCGCGGCGTCGATCAGCACGCACCGCTCCGGCTCGCCCGCGGCGATCTCGCGATACCCCGCCCGCACCCGCGCATGGAACGCCGCATCCAGCCTCTCATACCGATCGGCGTCTCCGCCGCGCTGGCGCATCCGCCTCGCACCGATGTCTTCGGGCACGTCCAACACCAGGGTCAACTCCGGTGCGATCCCCAACAGCCGCGACAATTCCCGGATGAACTGCTTATCCGCACCCTGCCCGTAGCCCTGATAGGCCATGGTGGAATCGAAAAACCGATCGCACACCACCCATATCCCGGACTCCAGCGCCGGCCGGATGGTCTTCGCCACGTGCTCCGCCCGGGCGGCGAAATGCAGCAGCGTTTCGGCCCGCGGCGCCCAGTCGATCTCGCTGCCGAGCAGCAGCCCGCGCAGCAACTCCGCACCCGGCGCCCCGCCGGGCTCGCGCGTGCGCTGCACCGGCACGTGGCACGAGGTCAACGCCTCCGCCAGCAGCTCGCACTGAGTGGTCTTGCCCGCGCCTTCTCCACCTTCAAGCGTGATGAACCGCCCCGCCATTATGTTCCTGTCACATATTTCGAAAGCACCGCCATCGCGCGCCCCGGCAATCCCAGCCTGGGCACATCGTCAACGGCCAGAAGCGGCACGCTGAAGTTGGGGACGCCCTGACCGGTCACCTCCAGCTTACCCAACGTGTCGCCCTTGGCGATAGGCGCTTTCAGCGGCGTATCATAGCTGATTTTGACGGAAGCCTTCTGACGCCAGTTGCGCGGCATCGTCACAATCAGGTCCTTGCCGGCCACGAGAGGCACCGAATGCTCGGTTCCCAGCCACACCGGCACCTTCTCGATCACGTCGCCGGCCGTGTATAATGTCACATCCTCGTAATTGAAGAACGCCCAGTCCATCAGCCGCTCCGACTCCTCGGCGCGTTCGTGCATCGAGCTCATGCCGTTCAGCACGACGATCACGCGGCGTCCGTTGCGCTTGGAGCTTGCCACAAGCCCATAGCCGCCGGCCTCGGTATGGCCGGTCTTCAGCCCGTCCGCCGTGCCCTTCTGCACCATCGGGTTGCGGTTGCCCTGGTCGATGCCGTTGTAGCGGAAGGATTTTTCGGCGTCGTAGTGGTAGTATTCCGGAAAGTCGCGGATGATCCGCCCGGCCAGGGTCGCAATGTCGCGAGCGCTCATGCGCTGGTCCGGATCTGGCCAGCCGGTGCAGTTCTTGAAGTTCGAATGGGTCAGGCCGAGCTGCGCGGCAGTCTTGTTCATCAGTTCGGCGAACTGCTCCTCCGATCCGGCGATCGCTTCCGCCAGCACCACGGCGGCGTCGTTGCCGGATTGCACGATGACGCCGCGGATCAGGTCCTCCACCTTCACGGAGGATCCGACCTGGACGAACATCTTGGAACCCTGTGTCCGCCATGCCTTTTCGGTCACCGGCAATTCGTCGTCCAGCTTCAGGCGGCCCTGCTTAAGGCGGTCATAGACGATATACATCGTCATCAGCTTGGTCATCGAAGACGGCGGCATCTCGTCATCCGCCTGCTTTTCCAGCAGGGACGCGCCGGTGTCGAAGTCCTGGATGAAGGCCCAGCGCGCGGCGGTATCGACCGGTCCGAGCGTGGTTTCCGCGGGCGTACCGGTTGGCGCGGCGTCCTTGGTCTTGCGGCCTTGCGGACCCGCGTGGGCGGCGGCAGCGGGGTGCTTCTCTGACGCCAGCGCCGAACCGGCGGTCAGGGCGGCGGCGGTTGAGAGCAAGCTCAGACGGCGTGTCAGCATCTTCACGTAACCTCCGCTCAATCAACGATGATTCGGGCGTCCGGTATACCGGACAAAAGCGCCTGGTCCAAGATGGCATCGGCCTGCGCGACGTTCGGCACAGGGCCGATCTCAACGCGGTACTGGTGGGAGCGGCCTTCGCGGATCGGCACGATGACGGCGCCGGCGGTGGCCATTTTCGCCTGCTGGACGGCGGCGTACTGCCGCTGGTCGAACGTGTCCAGACGGACCATCAGCCGGCCGGGGCGCGGCTCGGTGCGGGTCACGGTCTCCGGCAGCCGCATCGGCGGCGCTGCCGGCGGGATGGCCTCCGGACGCGGCGCCGCGGTATCGGCAACGGTCCGCCCGCCGCCCTGGCGGATACCGGGGGGTGGTGGCAGTTCCGCGACCTCCACACCGCCGCGCGGGGCGGAAGTCAGTCCGAGGGTCGGGGCACCGGGAAGCGCTTCGGCGGCGGCGTGGCTTTCCACCGGCAGGACTTTCAGGCGGACCCGGGCGGCACTGTCCGGCGGGATGCCCAGCAGGACCGCGGTGCGGCGGGTGATCTCGACCAGCCGGTGCGGGTCGCCGCTGCCCCGGTCGTTGATCCGGACCGTGGTTTCCAGGCCGTTATCGAGGTTGGTCACGCGGGCGATGGCGGGAAGCTGGATCCCGGGGTGGGCCGCCGCCAGGGCGGTCTGGTCGAACAGTTCGCCGTCGGTGGTCAGGCGGGGCGGGCTGTCCTTGGTAACGGCGGCGAGGCCGGTTTCGTCGAGGTCGTAGCTTTCCGCGGGGTAATACCAGATCGGGCCGATCTGGTAGGGCTGGCCGAGGACGTAGTGCGGGTCCGGTTTGAGGGCGGGGGTGCAGGCATAGGTCAGAAGGATCAGCGCGAACAGCGGCGAGTTTCGTTGACCGGTCCCTTCCCTCCTGTCGGATGCGAGCTGCCTTCTCACCCGGCCACCTGATCGCCGATCAACCCCACGGCCAGGGCGTAATAATCGGACGGATTGTAGCGGCGGATGGCCGCGAAGTTGCCGAAAACGGCGAAAGTCTCGCCCCCTGCGCCGTCGGGGGCCACCAGCGCGGTTTGCGCGTCGCCCGCGGCGAACCAGCGTCCTTCCAGCGGACGGACACCAGCCCTTGTCCATTCCGACAGCGGACGCTTTACGTCCCGGCCGGCGACATCCATCCCCGACGGCACGACAATCTGCTGGCCCCAGGTCTGGCCGCTGCGCCAGCCGGACTCCGCCAGATAGTTCGCGATCGAGCCGAGCACGTCCGGCTTGCTGGTCCAGATATCGCGGCGCCCTTGACCATCGAAATCGACCGCATAGCGCAGATAGCTGCTGGGCATGAACTGCGGCTGGCCCATCGCTCCGGCATAGGAGCCCAACATCGCCGACGGCGCGACATCGCCATGATCGAGGATCTTCAGCGCAGCCATCAGTTCGCCGCGGAAGAAGCTGGCGCGCCGTCCCTCCCAGGCGAGCGTCGCCAATGCCTCCACGACGCGGAAGTCCCCCATGCCGGTGCCGAAGCTGGATTCCAGCCCCCAAATGCCGGCGATCACCCCGGTGCTGACGCCGTAGCGCTGCTCGACGCGCTGGAACAGAGCGCGGTTCGCCGCCACAGCCTCACGCCCGTTGACGATCCGCTTATCAGTAATCACCAGCGCGCGGTACCGCGTCCAGGTCATGGTGAATTCCGGCTGATGGCGGTCCCGCTCCAGCACCTTCTGGTTCGGCTGCACCCCGGCAAAGGCGCGGTCGAGGGTCGCCGGCGAAATGCCGGCATGCCGCGCCTCGGCGCGGAGACCGTTGAGGAAACTTTGGAAGCTCTCGGTTGTCGTTGCGAAAGCGCGTGCGGCAAACACCGCGGGCAGCGCGCTGGCAAGCAGGATTCGTCTGGTTGGCATGGCCCGCTTTTTGCCATGCCGAACCGAGTCGCGGCAATCGGTTTCGGCACATCCGGGGAAGTTCCAGATGCGTGCGGTAAGCGGGCACGCCCCCGGTCCGCTCACGCGCCGCCGCTTCTCGCCCGGGTCGCTGCCGGGTGGGCAGGACAGACCGCCAGCGCAACGCAGCCCCGTAACACGGGGGTCCGATATCGTTGCAACGCCAGTGCTGGTCGCGGCCGATTTTTGTTACTTTATGCGGTCGTCATGACGTTGCCGACCAAGAAGGCGGGTTCCTGATGGGCAACCGGGCCGGGTTCGCGGGCGTGGCGATTGACCGCGGCACCGGCGGTCCGCACGCTGGCGCCAGTCCTCGCGGGAGATGCTGCCATGACCGACGACGTCGCAAAACACTACGCGCAAACCGGGCTGCTCGATCGCATCCTCGGCGCCCTGACGCGGGAGGCGATACCGATCGACAAGCTGAGCATCGACGATCTGGCGCCGGTCGATGAATTTCATTCGCGCGGGCGACGAGGGACGGAGGAACTGGCGCAAATGCTGGCGCCGCTGCCTTCGGATCACGTGATCGATATCGGCTCCGGCATCGGCGGACCGGCCCGGTATCTGGCCGCGACCTTCGGATGCCGGGTCACCGGCGTCGATCTCACCCCCGCGTTCGTCGCCGCGGCGATCGGGTTGACGAAGCTGGTTGGACTGTCGGACCGGGTTGATTTCCGCCAGGGTTCGGCGTTGGCCCTGCCCTATCCCGACGCGACCTTCGATCGCGCCTGGTCCCAGAACGTCGCCATGAACATCGCCGATCGGCCGCGGTTTTACGGGGAGATGCGAAGGGTGCTGAAGCCGGGCGGGCGGCTGGCGATCCAGGAAGTGGCGCAAGGCCCGGGCGGCGATCTGATCGTCCCGGTGATGTGGGCGAGCCGGCCGGACCTCAGTTTCCTGCGGACTCCCGAGCAAGCGCGGTCGCTGCTCGAGGCGGCCGGATTCGCCGTGCTGGAATGGGAGGACAAGTCGGAGGCGGCGGTCGCGGAGGCCGCGGCTGAACGCGAGCGGCTGCGTGCGGGAGGAGCGGTCCCCGGGTTGGGCATCCACGTGATCGTGGGTCCGTCGGCGAAAGAGAAGATGCGGAACGGCCAGCGCAATCAGGAAGAACGCCGGACGCTGTTGTTCAACGCGTTGCTGGCACGGGCAGGGTAGAGCGACAGCCGCGGCACGGCCCATATCGTCGTGGCCCTGCTTGTCCGGGCCACCTGTCGCGGCAGGCACTGAAACAGATGGCCCGGATAAACCAGGCCATGACGATAAAACAACGATGCCCCGGTCAAAGTTTTCCCGGCCGCGGTATATCCTGATAGTCAGGTTAGTACAAACGCCTACAAATCGTGCCCCGAATAGGAACAGTTGAAGCTTTTATTGCACAGCGGGAAATCCGCCACAATATTGCCCTCGATCACCGCCTCCAGCAGCGGCCACTGGAACCACGAGGCATCGCGCAGATGGCAGCGCTCGATCACCCCGCCGGCGACTCGCAGCCACGCCACCACGTCGCCGCGAAACGCCTCCACTACCGCCATCCCCTCGCCGTCCACGCCGTCATCCAAAGGCTGCGCGACAGGCCCAGCCGGCAGATCACGCAGCAACTGGTTGAGTAACGAAAGGCTCGCCTCGATCTCCTTCAGCCGGATCCAGATGCGGGCATTCACGTCGCCATCCTGCAGCACCGGCACCGCGAACATCAGCGCATCGTACGGCGCGTAGGCCAGATCGCGGCGCGCATCGAAGTTCCGCCCGGACGCCCGCCCGATGAACCCACCGGGCGCGAACTGCGCCGCCAGCGCCGGGCGCAGCCTGCCGGTGCCGGCGGTGCGGTCCTGCAACGACGGCGTGCCGTCGTACAACCGCTCCAGCGGCTTCATCGTCGCCCGCAATTCGTCCACCAGCGCGCGCAGCCGCGCCACCCGTTCCGCATCGAGGTCGATCGCTACGCCGCCGGGCACGATCCGGTCCATCATCAGCCGGTGCCCGAAGCACTCCTGACAGGCGCGCAGCACCCTTTCGCGCAGGATCGCGCAATGCGCCAGCATGATGCCGAACGCGGCGTCGTTGCAGATCGCGCCGAAGTCGCCGATATGGTTGGCGATCCGTTCCAGCTCCGCCATTATCCCCCGCAGCGCTATCGCGCGCGCGGGCGGCGCGATACCGGCCGCCGCCTCCACGGCTCGGGCGAACGCGAACGCATAGGCGACGGTGCTGTCGCCCGACACCCGGCCGGCCAGCTTGGCGGCGCGCGCCAACGGCGACCCGGTCATCAGCAGATCGACGCCCTTGTGCACGTAGCCGAGGCGCTCCTCCAGCCGCACCACCGTTTCACCGTCGCAGGTGAAGCGGAAATGCCCCGGCTCGATGATCCCGGCATGCACCGGCCCGACCGGGATCTGGTGCAGCCCGCTGCCCTCCACCGGCAAGAAAGGATAGGACGCCGCCGGGGCCTGCGTCTCGCCCCAGCGCCCATGGTCCAGCCACGGGCGGGTGTCCTTCAACCCCTCCGGCTCCAGCCCGAACAGGTCGCGGATCGCCCGTTCCAGCCGGATTGCCGGCGGATGATAGGCGCCAACGGACGGATAGCGGTTGTCCGGACAGTTCAGGCTGAGCACCGCGACGGGCGGGGAGCCGCCGCCGAGAATCGCCATGTGCACAGCCCCCGGCTCGCCCCACAGGCTGAGCAGGGTCAGCGAGCCGTCGGCCAGCCGGTTCACGGTGTAGCGCCAGATGCCGGGATCGACGATCACGCGCGGCCAGGGCCGATGGGCGGTAACCAGATCGCGGGAGGCGATGATCTGCGCGAGAAGCGTCATCCGAGCAGCGCCGCAACATGCTGGAACCAGGTGACCAGAGGCGGCGGCAGCCAGATCCCGGCCATCAGCACCAGCCCGAAATGCGCGAACATCGGAATGTAGGAGGCATGCACCCGCCCCACCGGCCCGATCACCGGCCCGAACGCGACCCCCGTCACCCGTAGCAGCAGCGCGCCGAACGCCACCAGCAGCCCGAACACCAGGATCAGCGCCAATACCGGCTCACGCACGAAGGTGGAGGACACGACCAGGAACTCGCTGGTGAACACCCCGAACGGCGGCAACCCGGCGATCGCCGCCATCCCCGCCACCAGTCCCCAGCCGAGCACCGGGTGGCTGGCGGTCAGCCCGCCCATGTCGGCGATCTTCTGCGAGCCCTTCACCTGGGCGATATGGCCGACGCAGAAGAAGATCCCCGACTTGGTCAGGCTGTGCATGGTCATTTGCAGCAGGCCGGCGAAGTTGCCCAGCGGGCCGGCCATGCCGAAGGCAAACACGATGATCCCCATGTGCTCGATCGAGGAATAGGCGAACATCCGCTTGATGTCGCGCCGCCGGTACAGCATGAACGCGGCGAAGATCAGCGACAGCAGGCCCATCCCGATCATCAGCGGCCCGGGGGCGATGGCGTTGGGGTTGGCGGCGAGCAGCACCTTGAAGCGCAGCAGCGCATACAGCGCGACGTTCAGCAGCAGCCCCGACAGTACAGCGGAAATCGGCGTCGGGCCTTCCGCATGCGCGTCCGGCAGCCAGGCGTGCAACGGCGCCAAGCCGACCTTGGTGCCGTATCCCAGCAGCAGGAAGACGAAGGCGATGTTCAGCAGCGAGGAGTCGAAATCCGGCGCGGCGTGGAACAGGTTGGTCCAGATCATCGCATCAATGCCCTCGCCCACCACCGGACGGGCGGCGAGGTAGACCAGGATGGTGCCGAACAACGCCAAAGCGATGCCGACGGAGCCGAGGATGAAGTATTTCCACGCCGCCTCCAGCGCCTCGGCGGTGCGGTAAAGGCCGACCATCATCACGGTCGTCAATGTCGCGAGTTCGACGGCGACCCACATCAGGCCGATATTGTTGGCCAGCAAGGCCAGGTTCATGCCGAACAGCATGATCTGGAACATCGCGTGGTAGAACCGGATGTTGGTCAGGCTGAGTTTGCCGATCTGGATCTCGTGCCCGATGTACGAGGCGCTGAAGCTGCTGGTGGTGAAGCCGACGAAGCAGTTCAGCAGGACGAAGACGATGTTCAGGTCGTCCACCAGCAGGTACGGCGTCGTCCCGGGGCGGTGCCAGAGCAGGGTCAGCGCGAACAGCAGCGCCGCCAGGCTGGCGATCACATTCAGCACCGCGCCGAGCCGGTAGCCCGGCAGCACCACCAGGATCGCCGCAGCGACGATGGGCGTCAGCAGGATGCCGGTAACCGGATCCGGCATCACATCTGGCCCCCTCGGACGCGGTCGAGTTCGCTGATATCGATCGTGTCAAACCGCTCGCGGATGCGGAAGAGGAAGACGCCGACGACGATGAAGGCGACCAGGATGGAGAACGCGACGGTGATCTCCACCACCAGCGGCATGCCGCGCGCCCCGGTGGCCGCCAGGTTGATGCCGTTTTCCAGCGACATGAAGCCGACGACCTGGCTGATCGCGTTCTGGCGGGTGACCATGATCAGCAACCCGATCAGCACCACCGACAGCGCCAGCGCGATATCTTCCCGCGCCACCGGATCGGCGTTTGCGGTGACCGGCAGCATCACCTGCAGCGACAGCGCCACCAGCGCGATGCCGGCCAGCATGGTGATGCCGATGCCGCCAACAGTCTCGATTTCCCGGTGCAGACCCATCTGGAACACCATGCGGCGCAGTGCCCAGGGAATCAGGATGGCTTTGAAGGCCAGCGCCATGCCGGCGGTGATGTAGAGATGCGGCGCGCCCTGGATATGCGCCTGCCAGGCGACCGACAGCGCCAGCACGAAGGCATGCAGCCCGAGGACATGCAGCAGCGCCAGCAGCCGGAGCTGGTACAGCATCATGAAGCTGACCAGCACCAGCAGGCCGGCCAGCATATGGGCGATGTCGAACGACAAGCCGTGGGGCGAAACAAACGCCATCACATCCCCCTGGAGACGAACAGCAGCAACACGCCGAGCAGACCCAGCATCAGCGCGGCACCGAGGAAGTTGGGCACCCGGAACACCCGCATTTTCGCCACGATGGTCTCCGCCACGCCGAGCGCGATGCCGCCAGCGGCCATCTTCGCCAGCCAGGCGAAGAACCCGACCGCGTCGAGCAGCGGCCGGTTGGCGTCGGCCGCCATGCCGAACGGGATGAAGATGCAGGCGACCATCGACAGGTAGAGCATCAACTGGAGTGACGCGGCCAGCTCGATCATCGCCAGATGGCGGCCGGAATATTCCAGCACCATCGCCTCGTGCACCATGGTCAGCTCCAGGTGCGTTGACGGGTTGTCCACCGGGATGCGCCCGTTCTCCGCCACCGCGACGATCAGCAGCGCCGCCAGCGCCATCGCCAGCGACACGCGCAGACCGACCTGCCCGTTCAGCATGTAGCCGGCGATGGTGGACAGTTCCGTCGATCCGGCGATCAGCGCCACCGAGAACACGATCATCAGCATCGCCGGTTCGGCCAGCGAGGCGATCATCATCTCCCGCGAGGATCCGAGGCCGCCGAAGCTGGTGCCGACATCCATTCCGGCCAGCGCCAGGGCGAAGCGGGCGCTGCCGAGCAAGGCGGTGATGGCGATCAAGTCGCCCGACCAACTGAACATCAGGTTGGCGGAGAAGGTCGGGATCAGCGCCGCGGCCACCCAGGTCGAGGCGAAGACGAAATACGGCGCGATGCGGAACAGCCAGGAGGCGTTGTCGGCGACCACGGCCTCCTTGCCGAGCAGCCGCCTCAGGTCCCGATACGGCTGGATCATCGAAGCGCCGCGGCGGCGCTGCAGGCGGGACTTCACCTTCCTCACCAGGCCGATCAGCAGCGGCGACAGAGTCAGGATCACGGTCATCTGCACAAGCTGCGCCAGCAGCGGGTAGATCATTGCCATATCGTCAACGCGATCAGCAGCACCACAAGGGCGGCGAAGACGAAGCTGAGGTAGCTTCGGATAGTCAGGTAGGCCAGCAGGTCCGACTTCCCAGCGATCCAGCCGATGGTCGCGGCCAATGGCCGGTAGATCCCCTCCCAGGCAGGGTCGTGGATCGTCCGCACGATGCTGGCTGGACGGTTGTCGCCTGGCGGCGGCATGTCCACGACCTCCTTCGAGCGCAACAGAACCGTGCCGAAGACGCGCCGTATCGGCTGCTCGAAGCTGGCGGCGGAGTACTGGCTGAGCGGCGTCGGATCGGGGAAGCCGCAATCCCACGGAGGGGCGCGCCGCACGCCATGCGCGCTGAGGCGGTGGATGGTGACGACGGTGATCAGGATCGAGATGGTGATGAAAGCAAACACCAGCAGCCCGTTATACGAACTGCGGCTCGCGGCGATCGGCACGATGGTCTGCCATGCGTCTCCAAGCTGCACCGGCATGCGCGCGCCGGTCAGATCGCGCGCCACGGGGGCGAGGGTGTCGATCACCGCCCCGGGGATGATCCCGGTCAGCAGGCAAAGCGCAGCGAACACGATCATCGCCGACAGCGACCAGGGATCGGTTTCCCGCGCCTGCGCCGCCGCATCGCTGCGCGGGCGCCCGAGGAAGCAAATGCCGTAGGCCCGGACGAAGCAGCACGATGCCAGCGCCGCGGCCAGCGCCAGCAGCGCGCCATCGACCGGGATCAGCAGCTTCAGACCCCATTGCGGAAACTCCGGCCGCAGCAGCACCGCCTGGAACGTCAGCCACTCCGAGGCGAAGCCGTTCAGCGGCGGCAGCCCGGAGATCGCGATGCAGCCGATAAGGAAGACGAACGGCGTCACCTTCATGCGGTGGATCAGGCCGCCCAGGGTCTCCATGTCGCGCTGGCCGGTGGCGTGCAGCACGGCTCCGGCGCCGAAGAACAGCAAGCTTTTGAAGGTCGTGTGGTTCAGCGCGTGGAACAGCGCGGCGGTCAGCGCCAGCGCCGCGCCGGCGCCCAGGTTGTTGGCGCGGAAGGCCAGCGACAAGCCCAGTCCGATGAAGATGATGCCGATGTTCTCCACCGTGGAGTAGGCCAGCAGGCGCTTCAGGTCGCGCTCCATCAGCGCCTGGAGCACGCCGATGACGGCGGTGATGCCTCCAACAGCCAGCACAACGGTCCCGGCCCACCACTGTGTCGGGCCGACGAGGTCGAACACGATGCGGATGAAACCGTAGACCGCCACCTTGGTCATCACACCGCTCATGAGCGCGGAGACATGGCTGGGTGCGGCGGGATGGGCCAACGGCAGCCAGACATGCAGCGGCACGAGGCCGGCCTTCGATCCCGCCCCGATCAGCGCAACGAGCATCACCACGCCGGCGACCTCGGGCAAGGGCGGGTTGTTGCGGATGCTGTCGAAGGCGTAGTTTCCGAGGTCGCCCGCCAGCAGGCCGAACGCCAGCAGCAACGCCAGGCCGCTGAAGGTCGCCATGATCAGGTAGACGTAGCCTGCACGGGCGTTGCCATCCTCCCGGTGGTGCGCCATCACCAGCGCCCAGGAGGTCAGCGACATCAGCTCCCACGCGAACAGGAAGGTAAAGGCGTCGTCGGCCAGGATCACCAGGATCATGGCGGCGAGGAAGGCCGGGTAGAATGGCAGCACGCGCTGCGGATGCTCCTCATGCCGCGCGTAGCCAAGGGCGTACAGGCTGGCGCCGCCGCCTCCGAGGCCAACCAGGATCAGGAAAAATCCGGCCAGGGCATCGAGCCGCAGATTGGTGCCGACCCAGGGGAGGCCGATGGGAAGCTGGAGATGCTGGTTCGGAGCAGTCAGGGCGTCAAAGCCGCCGATGGCCAGTGCGGAGCAGAGCAGCAGGCATCCGCCGTAGATCAGCACCCGGCCGAAGGCCGAGCGTGCGGTGACGATGCCGGCGGCCGACAGGAGCAGAAGGCAGGGGATGGCCCAGGCAACCGGCATCATGGCGCGCTTGTCCCCCGCCCGGGCGTGAGCCGCACGCCGCGTCCTCCGGCGGGGCTGACCGCGCCGTCGCCAATCAGCTCGATTCCGGCCGCCGACAGCGCGCCGATGAGCTTCACCAGGGAATCCACGTTGCCGCGGATCACGCCGTCGCTGGCCTCCATGCGCTGGATTGTCGGCAAGGACAGGCCGGCGAGCTCCGCCAGGCCGCGCTGGTCGAGCCCGAGAAGGGCGCGGGCCGCACGAACCTGGCCGGCGGTGATCATGCGACGATTGTCATGCGTGAGATATCAGTAATCCATTCAGGGTCCGGAAACTGACGTGTCACGCATCAAAGTCAAGTCTTACGATAGAGCGGAATTTTCGTGCCGGCGCTGCGCACGATGGGCAGCAGCAGCCCGTTCCGCGTCAGCTTCGAGTCGCGCCCCGCCTGAACGGAGGGCGTTGGTGCCACGCTCCATTCCTGCGCCATGGCGAGTTTGCTGGCGCGATGCGTCAACAGCGGGTCGCCGGGCGGCAAATGCGGCGTCAGCGCGGCGAGCAGATCGCTGACGGAATAGGGCTTCGGCAGCAAGACGTTCGCCCCCGCGGTCTGAGCCGCAGCCTGCATCCGTTCCGACACGTCATGACTGGTCAGGACGATGGGCTTGGTCGTGTATCCGCTGCGCCGCCGGATGCGAGCGCAGGCGTTGTAGCCGGCCAGGCGAAGCGATCCGACGTCCAGGACCACCAGGCTGGCGATGGCCCGGGCGGCGTATTCCTCGGCGTCGCCGGCGGTGGAGGCCATCAGCACCGCGAAATCGAGTTCGCTGAACTCCACCCGCAGGACGCTGCTGATGATCGGGTCCGGTTCGGCGAGGATGATGATCGGGGGTGCGGGCATCGGCGCGCATGATGCGCGGGAAAGGTTGATGATGGGTTAACGGAGCTGGGCTTATCGCGATGGCGGGGCGCACGCGGAGGATGCAACCAGCCGAGCCGGCGAAGATAGGCGGTTGGTCCGGAGAGGGCTGGCTTCACCGGACTTCAGGTTGGCCGTGATGGTCTCGCTAAGCGCGACCGTGGCGTTTGAGCGCCGTACTCTGATTGGGCAAGTTCAGGGCAGCATTTCGAGGTCACTGTAAACCGCCGCCAGGGGCAACGCCGCCCCTAGCTCCGGGATCGGGATTGGCTGCACGCGTTCAAGTCCTGCGGGCACCGAACTTTGCACCGTTGACGGTGTGAAGGGCAGGTCGCCGCGCTCCCGCGACCACACTGCGTATCCAACGTCGTCCTGCTCGACGACGACGTATCGCAAAATCGTTGCCACCTGCTCGTATTCGAACAGCTTGGTGACGTAATCCAGGTCCCGATCTTCGGATACGACCTCGATAACAACGACAGCACCGGGGATAAACCGAATCCTTGGTTTGCCGGAAAGCCGCGGCGCTACGAATACGTCCGGCGCCCGCGACACCTCGCCAACTGTGTGGATGAGATCCTGCGGACCGAAGAGGTCGTACACGCTCCCCACCAAGTGTGGTTTCAAAGCATCAGCGATGTTCCGGACGACCTTGTTGTGCGGCCAGTAGGCACCGGTCATCATCTGCGGATCGTTCCCGTCATATTCGTATGGCACATCCTGACGGGCAGCCCACGCAGCGAACCCCTCGGCCGTCCACTTGCGATTGCGCTCGGGCAATGCTCCCATATCCGGCTCCATCGTCATAACGGGATGAGAACACCTTCCAGCCCGTGCAGTCAACACGATACAACGCATTGTAAACAATCAGCTTTTGGCGATACGCGACTTGCCGCGGTGCGATGGGCGAGGCTCAGCGGGGTGCGGGCGGCGACGCGTCGAATTCGCCGTTGGCTATGCGCAGCAACCAGGCGCGGAGCTCCCCGGTGCAGCGTAGTGCGCCGATCGGCGTCAGAGTCCGTGATCGCGGCGGATAGAGCCTGTGCCTCGGGGGCGTCCTCGCCGCCTACAAGTGCCGCGCGCGGTGCAGTTCGTCGCGGACGTGCCGAAGACCTCCACCGGGGAAAATCATGCGACGCAGCCTGCGGGAGATCGATGACGGCAGCCACTGAGCGATGGTGGACGCCACCTTACCCGCCGGATTGATCCTCCGCCCGGTCGCTATGGTCGCGTCCGCGCTCAAATCAGGTCGCCCTCGGCAGCCCCGGCAAATCCGACCACACCTCCGCCATCCCGGGCGCGCAGGCGAAGATCCCGTTCCCCTTGGCACCGCCGTCCTGCCCCATGAAATCGCTGACCGCGGCCCCGGCCTCGCGCAGGATCGCCAGGGCGGCGGCGACGTCCCACAGATTGATGTGCAGCTCCGCATACCCATCGAGCCGCCCGATCGCCACATCGACCAGGCCGAGCGCGCCGGACCCGCCGTGCCGCAGGCTGGAGCCGCCGGCGAGCACCCGCTCACAGACCTTCAGATACTCGGCAGCCGTCCGGCGGCGGGACCAGCCGACCTCCATGATCGCCTGCCTCGGATCGGTTGTTTCGGCCGCATGGATCGGCTGGCCGTTCAGAAAGGCCCCCTGCCCGCGCCGCGCGCCGATCGTCTCCCCCACCGTCGGCGCGGCGATCACGCCGATAAGAGGCGTGTCACCTTCCAGGCAGGCGATCGAGATGCAGAACCGGGTGGCGCCGCGGGCGTAGTTGGAGGTCCCGTCGATCGGGTCGATCACCCAGCGCAGGCTGCCGCCGCGAGAAACGCCGCCCTCCTCTCCCTGGAACCCGTCTGCCGGAAACGCGGCGGCGAGGGCGTCGGACAGGAAGCGTTCGATCGCCCGGTCCGCCTCGGTGACCCAGTCCTGCCAGCCCTTCAGCGCGCCGCGTCCCGACCCGGGAGCCGGTCGCATCGCCATCGCCATCCCGGCGGCCTTTTCGGCGAGCCGCAGCGCGGTATCCAGCCGTTGGTGCAGCGGGTCCGTCACACGGACGGATTGGGTATGACCGGCCCGGTCGAGGGCGGCGGCTCCGGCTCCGGCGGCGTATCGAACGGCTCGTCGTCCGGCGGCAGGTCCGACGGATCGATCTCCCCGGCGCCGAAGTTGACCGGCGGCGGAGGCGGCGCCGGGCTGCGGACGTTCAGCCAGGCGACCAGGCTTTCGGCCCGCTGCAAGCCGGAATCCACCGCGGCCATGGTGCCGGACAGGTCTTCCGAGTCGTCCTTGTCCCAGGCGCGAACCGCATGCAGCCAGACGCCGAAAAGGCCTCGCACCTGGATTGCGCCCTTCACGCCAGTGGCTTCGACGCCGGCCGCCTGCAACATCCACCGCATGCTGCCCCGGGTGGCGAGACCCGCCAGCAGCGCCAGCGACGGTTCGGCTGGCAGTGCTCGCAAAATCGCTTTCACGCCGGCGCGATGCGCCTGGTACGTGTCGAAGCGCCGCATGAGCAGATCGAACAGCTTGTCGCGAACCGATCCCTCCGACGGCGCGTCCTGCAGCGCCGTCTGATCTGCCAGCCGCACAAAGCGCAGCAGAATCGACGCGCGGGAAGGAAATCGTGCCCGCGCCTCCTGCAAGGACAACCCGGCGGCACGGGCGGCGGCGGCGGCGTTGGCCTTGGGCCAGCCATCCTCCGCGGCGATTCGGAAAGCGGCAGCGATCAGGGCGGAGTCGAATTCTGTGTCGGTCATGCCGCCAAAATAGGCTGTGACGCCGATCGGCTCAACCGGCGAGTTCGCGAGAACGCCTTGTCGCCGCCGCAACGGCCTGCGACACGGCGATAGGCCAGGCGTCGGGGTTCATCAGGACGGACAACGCCTCGGCGGTGGTGCCGCCCGGGCTGGTGACAGCCTTGCGCAGCGCGGCCGCGTCGTCCGGGCTGGCCGCCAGCAGCGCGCCGGAGCCGGCCACGGTTTGGCGGGCGAGCAGCCGGGCGAGATCGGGCGGAATGCCGTGCTCGATCGCCGCCTGCTCCATCAGTTCCGCCAGCAGGAAGACATAGGCGGGACCGCTGCCGGAGACGGCGGTGACCGGGTCGAGCAGCGCTTCGTCCTCGACGCGGGCGACGGCGCCGATGGCGCGGAGAAGACGGTCGCACAGCGTGGCCTGCGCGGTGGAGACGCCCGGTCCGGGGCAATAGACGGTAACGCCCTGGCGGACCGCGGCGGGGGTGTTGGGCATGGCGCGGACGATCGCGGCAGTGGGGCCCAGCAAGGCCGAGATGCCCGAAATGGTGCGGCCGGCCATGATCGAGAGGAACACGGCATTGCCGGCGAAGCGGGCGTAGGCCGGCAGGGTCGCGGCGGCGTTCTGCGGCTTGACCGCGAGCACGACCGCGGCTGGCACAAAGGTGGCGGGGATCAAAGCGGCATCGGCCAGCACACTCAGGTCCGGCGCGGCGAAGCTCGCGGCGGAGGGCGACGGGTCGACGGCGATGGAAAGCGCGAGGCCTTCCTCCCGCCAGCCCGCCAGCATGGCGCTGCCCATGCGGCCGCAGCCGATGAGGAGGATGGGGGGGATGGAGCCGGCGGTGCTGGTCATGTCTGTCTCATCGTGATGGCCGGGTTGGTCCCGTTTTGTGTCATGGCCGGGCTTGTCCCGGCCATCCACGACTTTGCCGGGCCACTTATCGTAAGTCGTGGATTGCCGGACTAAATCCGCCCATGACACGGGGGATGGGCCGCAGCCCGGCCATGACACAACGGACGACGCCGAAGCCGATCCCCGTCGCTACGCCTCCCCCACGCAGTCCAGCATCGCGGCGGCCAGCGCCTCGGCCGGCGCCTTGCCGCCCCACAGCACGAACTGGAACGCCGGGAAGAACCGTTCGCACTCGGTCAGCGCGATGTCGATCATGTCCTCCAGGCTCTCGGCCGACGCCCCCGGAGCGCCGCGTAGCAACACAGCGTGGCGGAACACCGGCATCCCGTCCTCCGACTCCAGGCCGAAGTGCCCCAGCCAGAGCTTCTCGTTCGCCAGCGCCAGAAGCTCATACAGCGCGCCGCGCTGCTTTTCCGGCACCTTCAGGTCGAACGCGCAGGTGAAGTGCATCACGCTGATCTCGTGCGACCAGTTGAAATACAGCCCGTAATCGCACCAGTGCCCGGGGGCCTCGGCGGCCATCTCGGATTCGCTGCGGCGGTCGAACGCCCAGTCGTTCGCGGCGACAATTTGCTCCATGATATCAAGGGGGTTGGCGGCGTTGTCCACGGCCGAGGAAAGCGAGACTGACATGCGGGGTCTCCCGTCAAAAGGAAGGCCGAGCGTGGCCTTCACCCCCGGGATAGTGTTGCAGCCGGAACACATGGCCGGCGCGTCGAGTCTCCCGGAGTTGGCCACTGACGGAGCCTATTCACGTGTCAGCCCGCGCCGCAAGTGCGATGACTTGTTTTTTCATGAAACTTCGGGTGTCTTTTTTTCCATGATCCGGCCGACCCGCGATCGTCTCATTCCGATGTCATACCTCCTGATCGCCGACTGCACCGATGTCGGCGATCTCCAGCGCCGCGACCCGCGCTTCCAGTGCCGAAAGCCGGGTTTCCAGCGCGGCGGCGTGCGCTTCGGCGGTTTCCTGCCCGTTCCGCGCGTTGGCGGCGAGTTCCTGCACCGCCTCGAACTCCTCCCGCCGGACCAGGTCCATCCGCTGAAGGATGTCGTCCACGCGGGCGCGCAGCACGGACTCGGCCTCGTCCCGCAGCCCCGCCAGAGCGGAGATCGCACCGCCGGCCACGCCGGCAATGTCATCGAAAAATCTCGGCCGATCGGCCATGGTCGTGTGCTCCTGTTGTGAAACGGCTTTCCCGGCCGCGCCGCCCCCCGTATATAGCGCAACCATGATCCTGATAACTGGCGGCGCCGGATTCATCGGCTCCAACCTGCAGGCGGCGCTGGTGCGCCGCGGGCACGAAACCGTCGTCGTCGATACCCTCGGGTCCGATGGCAAATGGCGCAACCTCGCCAAACACCCCCCGGCCCGCCTCGTCCATCCGGACGATCTGCACGGCTTCCTGGACGGCCATCCGCCGCTGGAGACGGTGTTCCATCTCGGTGCCGTCAGCGAGACGACGGCGGTGGACGGGGATCACACCTGGGCGACCAACGTCGAACTCAGCCGCTTCCTCTGGGAATGGTGCGCGGCGCGCGGCGTGCCGCTGGTATATGCCTCTTCCGCTGCGACATACGGCGACGGTGCACAGGGCTTCGACGACGAATTCACTCCCGCCGCGCTGGAGCGGCTGCGTCCACTGAACCTGTACGGCTGGACCAAGCACGCCTTCGACATGCTGGTCGCCAAGGTACTGACGCAGCGGAAGGAGCAGCCGCCGCAATGGGCCGGGCTGAAATTCTTCAACGTCTACGGGCCGAACGAGTATCATAAGGGCAAGATGATCTCGGTCGTGAAGGTCAAGCACGACGAGGTCGCCGCCGGGGGGCCCGTCCGCCTGTTCAAATCCGACCAGTCCGGACTTCCCGACGGCGCCCAGGCCCGCGACTTTATCTGGGTCGGCGACGTGGTGGACGTCATGCTGTGGCTGATGGAGAACCCCGCCGTCAGCGGCCTGTTCAACCTCGGCACCGGCCGGGCGCGCACATATCTGGATCTGGCGCATACAGTGTCCGATGCGGCCGGGCGGCCGAGGGCGGTGGAGTTCATCGACATGCCGGCCAGCCTGCGCGGACAATACCAGTCCTTCACGCAGGCGCCGATGGAGCGGCTGCGGGCGGCGGGTTACACGGGCCAGTTCACGCCGATGGAGGAAGGCATCCGGCGCTACGTGCAGGACCATCTGGCGGCGGCCGACCGCTTCGTATGATCCCTGTCCTGCTGTTTCCCCAGTTCGACCCGGTCATTGTTCAGATCGGGCCGCTCGCCATACGCTGGTATGCGCTGGCCTATATCGCCAGCCTGGTCATCGGCTGGCGCATGGTGCGCGGACTGGTGCGGCTGCCTCCGGTGGTGGCGACACAGCTTCAGGTGGATGACTTCCTGACCTGGGCGACGCTGGGAGTCGTGCTGGGCGGGCGGTTGGGATACGTTCTTTTCTACCAGCCGAGCTTCTATTTCAGCCATCCCGCCATGATCTTCGCCGTCTGGGAAGGCGGCATGAGCTTCCATGGCGGGATGCTTGGGGTGGCGATCGCGGTCACCGTCTTCTGCCGGCGCAACGCGATTCGGTTGCTCGGATTCGCCGACAGGATCGCCGTCGTGGCGCCCATCGGCCTGGGGCTGGGGCGGGTGGCGAATTTCATCAACGGTGAGTTGTGGGGACGGGCGGCGCCGGACTGGCTGCCCTGGGCGATGATCTTTCCGCGCGCAACGCCGACGACGCAGCCGTCCATGAGCACATACGACTTGCTGCGCCAGACGGTCTGCGCGGGACTCGATCCCAGCCAATGTGTGCCGAGGCACCCGAGCCAGCTCTATCAGGCACTTATGGAAGGGTTGATCCTGTTCGTAGTTATGTTCGCGCTGTCGCACCGCGAGAGCGTCCGGGCGCGGTTCGGACTGCTCACGGGGGTGTTCCTATGCGGCTACGGCATCGCCCGGATTATTGGCGAGTTCTTCCGGGAGCCGGACGCGTTCCTCGGTTTTCTGGCGTTCGGCGCGACGATGGGGCAGATTTTGTCGATACCGATGGTGCTGGCGGGTGTGTGGCTGATTCTGCGCGCGCGTCCGGCACGGTCGGGTTGAGTACTCCCCCCTCGTCATGTCCCGGCGTGTCCGGGCCACCTATCGCGGCACGTGCTGGCATAGGTGGCCCGGACACGCCGGGCCATGACGGTTAGGGGCGCGGGGGATGCATCCCCCCGAACGCCTGGACCGCTTCATGGCCCGCGCCAACACGATCTACTACGCGACGCACGATCCGTTCGCCGACTTCACCACCTCGCCCGAGATCAGCCAGGTTTTCGGTGAGATCCTCGGCCTTTGGGCGGCCGTCGTCTGGCGGATGCTCGGCAGCCCGGGCCCGGTGCTGCTGGCCGAGGCCGGTCCCGGCCGAGGCACGCTGATGGCGGACGCGCTTCGGGCCATCGGCCGGGCGGCGCCGGATTTCGCCGCCGCGCTGCGGGTGCATCTGATCGAGACCTCGCCGCGCCTGCGCACCGCCCAGGCCGCCCGGGTGCCGGAGGCGGTCTGGCACGACTCGCTCGATACCGTTCCCGAGGCGCCGTTGATCCTGCTCGCCAACGAGTTCCTCGACGCCCTGCCGATACGGCAGTTCGTGCGGCGCGGCGACGGGTGGACGGAGCGGTTCGTGGCGGACGGCGCGTGGATCGAACAACCGGCCGACAACGCTCAGGTGCCGCCCGGGCGCGGCGCCGCCGAGGGCGGGATCGTCGAACTGAACGAACCGGCCCGGGCGTTCGTCGCGGCGCTGGCGGGGCGGTTGCGGCGGCATCCCGGGGTCGCGCTGCTGGTCGATTACGGTCCGGCGAGCAGTGCGGCGGGTGATAGCCTCCAGGCCCTGGCGCGCCGCAAGCCGGTCGATCCGCTGTCGCCGCCCGGTTCGGCTGATCTGACCGCGCACGTGGATTTCGCCGACATGGCGGAGACGGCGCGTTCGGCCGGCGCCGCGGTGCAGGGACCGGTGACGCAGGGGGCGTTCCTGTCGGCGCTGGGCGTATTCCAGCGGACCGCGGCACTGGCGCGGGGACGGAGCGAAACTCAGGCGGCGGCGTTGCGGGAGGGCACGCGGCGGCTGACCGATGCGGCGGCAATGGGGGATTTGTTCAAGGTGCTGGTGGTGGCGTCGCCTGGGTGCGGGACATTGCCAGGGTTCGCGGCGGACCCCGGCCGTTAGCGATATGGTTACAAACGCTGTCCGCCAGAGCCTTATCCAGAGTGTTTCCAAACAAGGACACGCCTCATGTTTCCCGCCATCTTCCTGAGCCACGGCGCGCCGACATTGCCGTTGGTCGATGCCCCGGCGCGCGATTTCCTGCTCGGACTGGGCAAGGAACTCGGGCGCCCCCGTGCCATCCTGGTCGCCTCGGCACATTGGGATACCCCGGCGCCGATGCTGAGCACGATCGGACGCAACACCACCATCCACGATTTCTACGGCTTCCCGCGGGAGCTGTATCAGCTCCGGTATGAGCCTCCCGGCGCGCCGGATGTCGCCGCGGCGGCGTTGGAGTTGCTGAACCGCGCGGGACTGCCGGCGGGGACGGACCCGGCGCGCGGCCTCGATCACGGCGCCTGGGTGCCGCTGCTGCTGATGTATCCGGAGGCGGACGTACCGGTGCTGCAGATCAGCATCCAGCCGCCGCTCGGGCCGCGGCACCATCTGGCCGTCGGCAAGGCGCTGGCGGAACTGCGGCAGCAGGATGTGCTGATCATCGGCTCCGGGTCGTTTACGCACAATCTCGGGCGGTTCCGCGGCGCGGCGGTGAACGCCCCCGCCCCGCCGGATGTGATCGCCTTCGCCGACTGGTTCGACGACGCGATCGTCGGGGGGCGGACGGCGGATACGTTGCATTACCGCGCGCTGGCGCCCTATGCGGTGGAGCAGCACCCGACGGACGAGCACCTGCTGCCGCTGTTCGTGGCGATGGGGGCCGGCGGAAAGGCGGAGCGTCTGCACAGTTCGGCGATGCATTCCATATTGCGGATGGATGCCTACGCGTTCCGGTAGCCGCCCGGAGGGAGCGTCAGCCGCCCGCGCCGGCGAGTACCCCTAACGTTCCAGTTCCTCTAACGTTCTTGGCCGCACAATATCGGCAAGAGTTCCAGATTATCAGACAGTTGCAATTAGAACCTCTACATCTGCATTAACCGCTGCCCGCCGAAGTCCCCTGGGACGACGTAGCCGTGCTCACGGGCGGGGACTTCCAGCGAGTGATGTGCCTGCTTCCGGTAGACCGCCCACTGTCCAGCGATCGCATCCCGGCCCGCGTTCCAAAAACCCCCGACAACCCCATTTACCCCATCCCATCTTAACCCTTTGTCAACCTTTCCCCGCTACCGTCCCCGCATGGACCTCACAGTATGCATCTGCACCCGTGACCGCCCCTTCTACGTCCGCGACTGCCTGAACGGGCTGCGGAGGCAAACCGTCCCGCGCGACCGCTTCGCCATCCTGCTGGTGGACTCCGCCTCCGCCCCCCCGGCCGCGGCCGACCTCGCCGGCCTGGCAACACAACACAACGCCCGTCTAGTCCGCCTGAAGCAGCCCGGCATCAGCCTCGCCCGCAACGCCGCGGCCTGGGCCGCGCGGACGCAATTCATCGCCTATATCGATGACGACGCCATCCCCGCCCCCGACTGGGTGGAGGCCATCCTCGACTCCATCGCCCGGCCCGGCCGCCGCCCCGCGCTCATCGGCGGGCGCATCCTGCCGAAATGGGAAGCCCCGCTGCCCGCCTGGTGGCCGCGCTCCCTGCGCGGCGTGCTGTCGATCATCGAGCACGAGGGCAACGGCGAATACCGCACCGCCGCGGTGCCCGAGAACCTGGAACCCTACGCCGCCAACATGGTGGTGCACGTCCTGTCGCTGCTCGCCGCCGGCGGCTTCGGCACCGCCATCGGCCGCTACGGCGACGCGTTGCTGTCGGATGAGGAAGTCCAGCTCGCCTGGACTTTGCAGGATGCCGGCTACTCCGTGCGCTACGACTCGCGCATCGTGGTGCATCACCAGATCCAGGCGAGGCGGCTCGATCCGGCCTGGCTGCTGTCGCGGCTCTATTGGCAGGGCGCCTCCACCGTGCTGACCCGCCGCCTGCTGCGCCGCCCGGATACGGTCTGGAAGGAGCTGCCCCGCCGCATGCTGGTCGCCGCCCTGTTCGCCCCGGCTGCGCTGGTGCCGCACCACTCCACATGGTTTCTAGGCGTCCGCTGGAGGCTGGCCTACGCCGCCGGGTTCATCCGTGCCGCGCTGGGCTGGCGCGCGACGGAGGCGGCGGTGCGCCAGACGGCAACCCCGATCGCCGCGTGATCCTGTATCGCTGGCGCGGCGAGACCACCAATTTCGGCGATGAGCTGAACACCATCCTGTGGCCCGCGCTGTTGCCGGGCTTCTTCGACGACGACCCCTCCACCCGCTTTCTCGGCATCGGTTCCATCCTTGATCGGCGGCACCCGCCCGGTACGCGAAAACTCGTCGCCGGAGCGGCCTATGGCGGGTACGAGGGCAAGCCGGTGCTCGACAAGACCTGGACGGTGCATTGGGTGAGAGGGCCTCGCACCGCGGCGGCGCTTGGCCTGCCGAACAGCCTCGGCCTAGGTGACCCGGCTTTGCTGCTTCCTCACGCCCTGACCACCAAGGCCGAACCGGGCAGCGGAATCGGCTTCATGCCCCACTTCGAAAGTGCCGCCCGAGGCGCCTGGCAGCGCGCGGCCGATCTCGCCGGAGTCACCCTGATCGATCCGCGCGCCAGACCGCTGGAGGTCCTGAGCCAAATCGCGCGCTGCCGGGTCCTGCTCGGCGAGGCGCTGCACGGCATCATCGTGGCCGACGCAATGCGAGTGCCCTGGGTGGCGATCCGGCCGCTGGCGCGCATCCACCGTCCGAAATGGCGGGACTGGGCGGAGACGGTCGATGTGGTACCGCGCTTCGCCAAGATGCCGCCTTCCACCCTCGCCGAATGGTTCGGTCGAGGCCCCACCTTCGCCATGCAGCGTCCGGCTTCCAAACGATTGATCGCACGGGCCGCACGGGCGCTCGCGGGCGCGGCGCAAGCGGAACCGCAACTGTCACCGGACGCCGCGCTGGAACGCTGCCAATCGCGCCTGCTGGATGCCGTTGTGCACCTGCGCCGTCACCCGGACGCACCGCCGTCCCGGATAACGCCCGCGGGGTGGCGATCATACTTGCGAAGCGCAGATGATTCCGCTTACGAACCCGTTCCTATCGGCTGAAACATCGGGTGTTCCGCCGCCTCGTTCTTTGCGCGGGATCAACAGATGCAAGCCGCTAATTACGAAGCCGATCTGATTGAGCGCATCCCGCTGGCGGCGCGCACGGTGCTTTTCGCGGGCTGCGGCGACGGGATCCTGGCCGCGGCATACCGCCGGCTGAATCCCGCGGCCCGCCTGCTCGGCCTCGATCCGGAGGCCGATGCCGTACCGCCGCACCTGGACGAGGTCGCAGCGGCGGACATCGAAGCCGATACGCTGCCGTTCGACCTGCCCGAAGGCCTCGATTGTATCATCTACCGCGACATTCTTCAGTACGCGCGCGACCCGGGCGCGGTCCTCCGAAGGCATGCCGCTGCGCTCAGTCCCGACGGCGTGATGCTGATCCACGTCCCCAACACCGAGCACTGGCGCATCGCCGAGCACCTGTTGCGCGGAAAGGAGGCGGAACAGCCGCGGGGACTCAACCGGGCGAGCATGCGCCGCCATCTTCTGGACGCCGGCCTCACACTCTGCGACGTCGTCCCGCACGGGTCCGCCGAGGATGGGGAGGCATTCGTCGAGGCGCTCGCACCGGGGCTGAAGGCGCTTGGCATCGATCCCGCGAAGTTTGCCCTTCGCGCCGCGCCGCACTACCTGACCTGGCGCGCCCGCAGGGAGCCGCGCCGGACGGTGATCCTATCGGGCAACATGCTGGCGCCGGTGGGCGGGGTTTCGCATGTCCGCGTCGTGCATCCGCTGCGGGCGATCGCCAGCGATCCGTCATTCCGCACGGAGGTCACCGACGAGATCTTTCCCCGCCAGCCCGATGACGACACGCCGCGGATCTTCGTGCTGCATCGGCCGGTCCTGATCGGGGAGCAGGGCCTGGCTACGGTCCGGACTCTGACGGCGGCCGGATTCCTGGTGGTGACCGAATTCGACGATCATCCGGATCATTTCCAGATGATGCGGGCGGGCGGCGCCCTGACCTTCCGCGGCGTCCACGCGCTGCAGACCAGCACCGCCGCGATGGCAGAGGCGCTGCGGGGATACAACCCGGAAATCGCGGTCTTCCCCAACGCCGTTGTCTCCCTGCCGGAGGTGCGGAATTTTGCCGCCCCGCCCGCGATCACTCTGTTCTTCGGGGCGCTGAACCGGGAGCGCGACTGGCGTCCTCTGATGCCCGCCATCAACGCCGTTGCCGCCAAGGCAGCCGATCGGCTGCGTTTCCAGGTGGTGCACGACCAGGATTTCTTCGATGCTCTGGAGACGCCGCACAAGGCGTTCACGCCGACATGCGATTACGAGACCTATCTGAAGCTGCTTGGCGAGTCGGAGGTGTCGCTGATGCCGCTGTCCGACACGCCGTTCAGCCGGGCCAAGTCCGACCTGAAATTCATCGAGGCGGCGTCTTGCCGAGTGGCCTCGCTCGCCAGCTCGATTGTCTATGGCGACAGCATCGAGGACGGACGGACAGGGCTGCTGTTCCGCGACCCCTATGAATTCCATCTGCGGCTGCTGCGGCTGGTCGCGCTGCCCGAGCTGGCCCGCGACATCGGCGATGCAGGCCGGCGGCATGTCGCGGAGCATCGCATGCTGGCCTTCCAGGTGGCGTCGCGGATCGCGTGGTACAGGTCGCTTTGGGAACGGCGGGAGGAATTGACGACGGCTTTACGGGCGCGAATGGCGAGCCCTTGAGGGTCAGCTTCCGACGTTGAGGCGCCGGCCGTTTCGGCAACCGGGGCACGGCTGATCGCGCGTTTGAACCGGCATCGTTTTCTCGCTGGAGGCGTTTACCCGGGCAACCAGCCGCGTGCCATTCCGACGGACTACCGCTCCACTGCCCAGGGGTCGATGACGTCCACGCCGGTGCCCTCGAAGTCCGCGACATTGCGGGTCACCAGCACCTTGTTATGCACCTTCGCCGTAGATGCGATCAGGGCGTCCGCCACGGGCCGGGAGCGGTCCGCCATCAGCCGCCCCCAGCCGGTTGCCACCGCGTCGTCCACCGGCAGAATTCGGGCCGCATAGACGAACCGCAGCTCGTCCAGCCAGCGCAGCAAGGAAGCCGCCGCCGGAGGATCGGTGCGGAGCTTAATCATGACGCCTTTCATGACTTCCCCGATGGTGATCACGCTGAGGAACAGCGTGTCGGACTGCGCTTTCTGCAGCCACATGACCGCCTGCGGGGTCTTCCGACGCGCCTCCGAGATCACGCAGGTGTCCAGCAGATACATCAGAAAGCTACATCGCGGCCAGCATCCGTGCTGCGATCGTTGATCGCGTCCACTACGTCATCGGGCCAGGGCGCGTCGGTCAGCAGGAAATCCACGAAGGACATCCGCGGCTTGATCAGCGTGTCGTAATCCGCGGCCGACACGACAACGGCGGCGCGCTGGCCATGCACGGTCACAGTCTGCGGACCGTCCTCCCGGGCACGCTTCACCACCTCGCTGAAGCGGTTCTTCGCATCCTGCAACTGCCAATCCAGCATCGGAACCTCCCCGTCTGTCCAGACAGGCTAGATGTATCTGCAGCGAAGTCGAACGTCAACCCTTTTCCAGATCCCGCGCAATTTCCGGCCGGTGCATCAGCTCTTCGATCTTCATCGCGTAGTCCAGGGCATGGTCGGGCTGGAATACGAGGTCAGGCACAACCCGCAGCCGCAGCGCCTTGGCCACCTGCCCACGCAGATAAGGCGTCGCGCGTTGCAGCGATGGCAGCAACGCCTCGACATCCGACCGCCCCAGCCGCGAGATGAACGCGGTCGCACGCTTCAGGTCGGGAGCGATGCGTACCTCGGTAACGGTGATATGGGCGGCTGCCAGCTCCGGATCGCGGAACTCGGCCCGGGTAAAGACACCCGACAGCACGTGGCGAATCTCCTCCGCCACGCGCAACTGCCGCTGGGTCGGCCCCGCCGCGGTCTTCTTCGTCAACCCGGCACCATCTCCGTCTCGAAGCACTCGATCACGTCGCCTTCCTCAAGGTTCTCGAAGTTGGCGAAGGAAAGACCGCATTCGTAGCCGCGAGCGACCTCCTTCACGTCGTCCTTGAACCGCTTGAGCTGCGACAGCTCCCCGGAGTGGATCACCACGTTGTCGCGCAGCACCCGCACCCCGGCGCCGCGCTTCACGACTCCCTCGGTGATCATGCAGCCAGCCACCTTGCCGGTCTTGGTGATGTTGAACACCTTGCGGACCTCGGCGTAGCCCAGGAACTTCTCGCGGGCCTTCGGCGCAACCTTGCCTTTGACCAGCTTCTCGATGTCGTCCGACACTTCGTAGATGATCGAGAAGTAGCGGATATCGACGCTCTCGCGCTGCGCCAGCTCCCGCGCCTGGGAGGTCGCGCGGACGTTGAAGCCGATGATGACCGCGCTGGATGCCTTGGCAAGCTGCACGTCGCTTTCGGTGATCTGGCCGACACCGGCCAGCAATATGCGGACCTTCACTTCCTCATGCGCCAGCTTCAGCACCGTGAGCTGGATCGCTTCGGCGCTGCCCTGCACGTCGGCCTTGATCAGGACCGCGACTTCCTTCTGCTCGCCGGCCTGGATGCGCGCCAGCATCTGGTCCAGCGTGCCGCGGGCACCCACCGCCGCACCGGCGATCTTGTCGCGCTGGCGGCGTTCGCGGAACTCGGTGATCTCGCGGGCGCGGCTTTCGCTGTCCACCACCACGAACGGCTCGCCGGCCGACGGCGCGCCGCTGAGGCCGAGGATTTCCACCGGCGCCGACGGACCGGCTTCGGACATCTGCCGCCCCTTGTCGTCCAGCATGGCGCGCACCCGGCCCCACTCGGAGCCGGCCACGATGATGTCGCCCTGGTTCAGCGTGCCGCGCTGCACCAGCATGGTGCCGACGGGGCCGCGTCCGCGGTCGAGGCGGCTTTCGATCACCGTGCCTTCCGCCGTGCGGTTCGGGTTCGACTTCAGGTCGAGGATTTCCGCCTGCAGCAGGATCGCCTCGATCAGCTTGTCGAGGCCGGTCTTCTGCTTGGCCGAGACCTCCACGTCCTGCGTCTCGCCGCCCATCGCTTCCACGACGATATCGTGGCTGAGCAGCTCTTGGCGGACGCGATCCGGATTGGCATCCGGCTTGTCCATCTTGTTGATCGCCACGATGATGGGCGCATTCGCCGCCTTGGCATGGCGGATCGCCTCGATCGTCTGCGGCATGACGCCGTCATCAGCCGCGACCACCAGGATGACGATGTCGGTCACCGAGGCGCCGCGCGCCCGCATGGCGGTGAACGCTTCATGGCCCGGCGTGTCGATGAAGGTGATCCGCTCGCCTTCCGGCATGGTCACCTGATAGGCGCCGATATGCTGGGTGATCCCGCCGGCCTCGCCCGCCGCCACATCGGCGGAGCGCAGCGCGTCCAGCAAGGATGTCTTGCCGTGATCGACGTGGCCCATAATGGTCACCACCGGCGGCCGCAGGATCAGATCCTCATCGATGTCCGCATCGCCCTCCAGGCCGATTTCGACGTCGGATTCCGATACGCGTCGGGCGCGGTGGCCGAATTCCTGCACCACGAGCTCGGCGGTGTCAGCATCGAGCGATTGGGTGATGGTTGCCATCACGCCCATCTTCATCAACGCCTTGATGACTTCGGGCGCCCGGGCGGCCATGCGGTTGGCGAGTTCCTGCACCGTGATCTGGTCGGGCAGGATGACGTCGCGCACGACCTTCACCTGGTCCGCGCGCAAGCGGTCGAGTTCCGCCTGACGGCGCTCCCGTTCGCGCTGCCGCCGCACCGAGGCGAGCGAGCGCACCTTCTCGTCGGCACCCTCGATCGCCGCCTGAACGTCGATCCGGCCGGCGCGCCGTCGATCGTCCGTACCCTTCTTCGGGGCAACGACAGGCGGCTTGCGGGCTGGAACGCCGCCGGCACCGGTCCGGCGGGCCGGACGGGAGTCGTCCTCGTCCTCCGGGCGGCCGGTGCGCAGGCGGAGCGTTTCTGTCGCGGATGGTTGCCCGGCGGGTGCCGGCCTGGCGGTTTGCGGTGCTTTCGCCACTGGCTGGGCAGGCTGGGCGACCACCGGCTGAGGGGCTGGCTGGGCGGCGCGGGCCTCTTCCTCAGCCTCATGCTCCACCTGTTCGGCAGGCGTGCGCGCAGCGGCGGCGGCGGCCGCGGCCGCCTCCTGGGCGCGCCGTGCATCGGCCTCGAGCTTGTCGCGGATTGCCTGGTCGGCGGCGAGGCGTTCTTCCTCCTCCGCAGCCTTCTTGGCTTCCTGCTCGCGGCGGCGAGCCTCCTCGGCCGCGGACAGGATCGATATCTTCTCCTGCTCCCGGCGCTCAGCCTCGCGCTTCGCGGCGTCGCGCTGCTGTTCCTGCACCGCACGCAGGCGGGCGGCCTGTTCGGCCGCGGTCAGGGCACGTCCGGCCCCGGGCGCCGGACGTCCGGGCTGGGTCTGCGGGCGCGGCGCTGGCGCGGCACCGGCAGGCGGCGGCGGCGGCGCGCCGGCCGCGGCTGAAGGGTTTCGTGCGACCGGCGGCGTGCGCGTCTTGCGCACTTCCACCTGCACGACCTTTGACCGGCCGTGACTGAAGCTCTGCCTTACGGAGCCGGCGTCGACGGTCCGTCCCAGTTCCAAACGCCCTGCCGGACGCAGGGAGAGCCGCCCTTTGCCGCCGTCCTGATCGTTGCTTTCGCTCATGTTTATCCGTTGGCACCCGTTTCATCGTTCAACGGCGCGGTTTCCCGCTCCGTGGTCCTTGCGGACCCCATGGCCCTTGCGGACCCGTTCCTCAACCCGGCCAGCCTGCCCGCTTCCACGACGAGCGACTCCGCCAATTTGCCCGGCGCGATCGCGACGTGCACCACATTGTCCCGGCCGAAGATCCGGCCCAGGGCTGCGCCCGGGAGGGGATCCACCACCGTCATCTCCGGACCGAAGCCGGAGAGGAAGCGCTTGCGCTCCGCCTCGCTGCCGTCCGACGCCTGCACTACCAGGCGAGTCTGTCCGAGGCGCAGCACTTCGCGCGCTTTCTCGAATCCTGCAATAGCCTGTCCGGCGCGACGGGTCAGGCCCAAAATTTCACTGATCCGCCGGACCAGCGCCGCTTGGAGTAGGCCGGAAAGATCGGATGGCAGCGAAACGGGACCGCGCGCGGCCCTGGCAAATGCCCGGGCAAGATGGCGATCCGCCGAACCCCCGGTTTGCCGTTCTTTTTGGCGCCCTTCTTCTCCGGCGCTTTGCAAGCCTATCACATCCGCGGATGCGCTCAACCATATTCCCCGTCCGGGCAGCCTTGCAGCGAGGTCGGGAACAACCTGTCGATCCGGTCCGATAACAAAACGGATCATTCGCTCCTTCGGCAACCGCTCACGCGTGACGATGCAGCGGCGCAGCGGTCCGGTCTCCGGCTCGTCCTCGTCCGGGGTTTCCGCCCCGGCATCAGCCTCGATCTCAGTCGTGATCGGCCTCCTCCGGCGCGGCCGCGGTTTCGTCGCCGTCGAACCAATGCGCCCGTGCCGTCATGATCACGTCGTTGGCCGTCGCTTCGTCCATCTTGTCGGCGCCGACAATCTCCAGCAGTTCGTCGGACGCGAGGTCGCCGAGATCGTCCAGGGTCTTGACCCCTTTCTCGCCCAGAGCCACCAGCATGCCCGGCGTCAGCAGTTCGATCGACGCCACCTCGTCAGTCACGCCGAGGCCGACGCGCTTGTCGTTCATCTCGTTGTCGCGCTGCGCCAGGAAGCCCTCGGCTCGCCGGACCAGTTCCTCAGCGACGTTCTCATCGAAGCCTTCGATCGCGGCGACTTCTTCTATCGGCGTGAAAGCCAGTTCCTCGACCGTGGTGAAGCCTTCGGTCACCAGAAGCCCGGCAATCATATCATCGACATCCAATGCCTCGACGAACAGGCCGGAGCGGCGGCGGAATTCTTCCTGGCGGCGTTCGCTTTCCTCGGCTTCGGTCAGAATGTCGATGTCCCAGCGCGTCAACTGCGACGCCAGCCGCACGTTCTGCCCGCGCCGCCCGATGGCAAGAGATAGCTGTTCATCCGGGACGACGACTTCAACCCGTCCGGCTTCCTCATCGAGCACCACCTTGGTGACTTCGGCCGGGGCCAGCGCGTTGACCACGAAGGTCGCGGCCTGGCTGCTCCAGGGGATGATGTCGATCTTCTCGCCCTGAAGCTCCTGCACCACCGCCTGGACGCGCGAACCGCGCATGCCGACGCAGGCGCCGACGGGGTCGATCGAGGAGTCGCGGCTGATCACCGCCATCTTGGCGCGGCTGCCCGGATCGCGGGAGACGGCCTTGATCTCGATGATGCCATCGTAGATTTCCGGCACTTCCTGGGCGAACAGCTTCGCCAGGAACCCGGGGTGAGTCCGCGACAGGAAAATCTGCGGGCCGCGGGGTTCCTCGCGCACGTCGTAGATATAGGCGCGCACGCGATCGCCGTTGCGGAAACTTTCACGCGCAATCAATTCGTCGCGACGAAGCAGCGCTTCCGCCCGGCCGAGTTCGACCATCAGGTTGCCGTACTCGGTGCGCTTGACCACGCCGTTGATGATCTCACCCACCCTGTCCTTGAACTCGTCGTATTGCCGCTTGCGCTCGTACTCGCGGACGCGCTGGACGATGACCTGCTTGGCGGTCTGCGCGGCGATGCGGCCGAAATCAATCGGCGGCAAGGGATCGACGACGAACTCCCCGACTTTCTTGTCGGGAAACAGCTTGGCCGCGTCAGCCTTGCCCATCTGGGTCTCTTCGTTTTCCACCGTCTCGACGATCTCGGTCCAGCGCGAGAGGCGGACGTCGCCGCTCCGGCGGTCGATGGTGGCGCGGATGTCCTTTTCATGCCCGTATTTCGCGCGGCCGGCCTTCTGGATGGCCTGCTCCATCGCCTCCAGCACCTCCTCGCGATCGATGTTCTTCTCACGCGCGACGGCATCGGCGACCAGCAGCAGTTCGGGGCGGGCAATAGCGGTGTCCATGGCAACCTCTGTCAGTTGGCGAGCGGCGGCGTTGCGGTGGCTTCGATCAGGGCGTCCGTGAGGACCAGTTTCGCCCGGCGAATGTCCGGGTGACGAATCACGACTTCAGAACCATCGTCGAGGCGAATTTTGGCGGCGGCATCGTCGGCGCCGAGCACAACCCCCGTAAAGCGCTTCCGCCCGTCCTGCGGAAAATAGGTCTCGACGCGGGCGAGATGGCCGGCGAACCGGTTCCAGTCCTTCACCCGGGTCAGCGGACGGTCGATGCCGGCGGAGCTGACTTCCAGCGTCCAGGCGCCGGGGATCGGGTCATCCACGTCAATCGCCGCGCTGACATCATGGCTGATCTGCTCGCAGTCCTCGACCGAAATCTGCGAGCCGTCCCGCCGATCGGCCATGACCTGGACGGTCGGGCGTTCGCGGCCGAGCACGGCGACTCGGACAAGCTCGAAGCCCATCGACTCGAGCCGGGGCTCGATGATGGCCGCCAGCCTGGCTTCCAGGGTGTTGGTTGGCTCGTTTCCGTCCACGATTGTGTCGCCTAAAACAAAAAAAGGCGGCCGGTCAGGGCCACCTCCGTACCACAGCGGAGAATGATTTCGCCGTCAGGTAGCGCGGCGTCACTAAAATTGCAACCCTTCGCGTCCTGTTAACCTTTTTCTTGCAGCTTTCCGGCATCCTGCCGGCATGAAGCGTTTGGAATGCCTCGACGGGCTGCGCGGGATGCTCGCGGTGTATGTGCTGCTCGGGCACATGGCGCCGTTCGCGGTGCTGCCGGATGTTGTCCAAAGCCTAGTGTCGCATGGCGGCGCCGCGGTCGATCTGTTCTTCGTGCTGAGCGGCCTGGTAATCGTCAAGGCGCTGGATCGCGCCGACAGCCGGGCGGATGCCTTCCTGATCGCCCGGGCGGCGCGGATTTTTCCGGTGTTCCTGCCGGTGTTCGCAGTCTCGGTGGCGCTGCAGGTCTGGTCCTGCGGGTTCGGCGCCATGCCCTGGGTTGGCCCGGACAATGCGGCGCGCTCGATCTGCGTGACGGCGTGGCCGCGAACCTGGGTGCCGGAGATCCTGGCGCATCTGACGATGACGCACGGGCTGTTTCCCAAGGCGGTGCTGCCGGATGTCTGGGTCAGTTTCCTCGGCGCGACCTGGAGTCTGTCAACCGAGTGGCAGTTCTATGTCCTGGCCTTGACGTTGCACCCGGCCGGGCGGCCGCGGCTGGTTTGGGTGCTGTTGGCGATGGCGGCGGCGGGTGCGGCATGGCGGTTGTCGGCGCCGGAGCTATGGCAGTTCAGCCGGGCGTTCCTGCCGAACAAGGCGCATTTTTTTGCACTGGGGGTGGCGAGCGTGCCGGTGGTGCGATCCGAGGCCGGAGCGTTGCGGCGGTATCGGGCGGTGCTGGCGTTGGCGGTGGCGGTTTGCGCGACGCATGGGGCGCTGGGACGGCTGCTGCCGCCGTTGGCCTGGACCCTGTGCCTGGCGGTGCAGATGCGGCCGGAAGCGTTCGGTCTCCGCTGGGCCGGGCTGGTTCTGCGCAGCCGGTTGGCGGCATACCTGGGCGCGATTTCCTACTGCGTTTATCTGGTGAACGAGCCGATCCATAAGGTGTTGAGCGGGGTTTTGAGCGGGCTGGCGGATGGGGATGCAGTGCGGTTCACTTTGATGTGGGTTCCGGTGTCGATCCTGTTGCCCATCGGTGTGTCCGCCTGGCTGCACGAGCGTTTGGAGATGCCGGCACTCCGGTGGGGCCGATCGTTGGCGCATGCCGTCGCGGCCGGGCCTGCTGCCCGGGCAGGCCGGTTCCGTCGAATCTGATGTTTCTCTCCGCCTGTGCAGGCGAAAGCGCTCGGGCTATAGGGGCGGAACAATGAAACCTCCCCATGGCAACCGCCCCGGCGGCTCGTCGCGTCCTCCCTCCGACCGAGGCCCCTATCGCGGGCCCGGCGGTTCGTCGTCACGTCCGTCCGGCGGTTCCGGAGGCGGGTCGCGCGGCGGCGACTCCGGGCCGCGCGAGTATCAGAAGCCCCGGCCGCAGGGAGCGCCGAAAGGCGGGCCGCGTCCGGAGCAGGGGCAGCGGTCCAGTGGCGGGAGCTTTCGGCCGCGCGAACACGACGCGCCGCGGGCTCCGGCGGATGCGCCGAAGGGCACCGTCTGGCTGTACGGGCATCATGCGATCGCGGCGGCGCTGGCCAATCCGGCGCGACGGCTGCGCCGGCTTTTGCTGACGGACGAGGCGGAGGCGGCGATCTCCAAGCATCTGTCGCCGCCCTGGGCGGTGTCGCCGGAGCGGGTGGACCGGGCGCGACTCGATCTGCTACTCGGCCGCGACACGGTGCACCAGGGCGCCGCGCTGTTGGCGGACCCGCTGGCGCCGCCGAGCTTGCAATTTGTGCTGGAGAAGCCGGGGGTGATCGTGGTGCTGGACCAGGTCACCGATCCGCGCAATGTCGGGGCGATCATGCGGTCCGCCGCGGCTTTCGGGGCGGCGGCGGTGATCACCCAGGACCGCAACGCGCCGGAGGAAACGGGCGGGCTGGCGAAGGCCGCATCCGGGGCGCTGGAGACGCTGCCGCTGCTGCGGGCGGTGAACATCGCCCGCACGATCATCGCGCTGAAGGCGGCGAATGTCTGGTGCATCGGGCTGGACGCCGCCGGCAAACCTCTGTCCGGCCCCGCGTTCGCCGATCGGCGGGTGGCGCTGGTGTTGGGGGCGGAGGGCGAGGGTTTGCGCCGGCTGACGAAGGAGACGTGCGACGAGATCGCCGGGCTGGCGATCGCCGGTGCGGTGGAGAGCCTGAACGTGTCCGCCGCCGCCTCGGTGGCGTTGTATGAGCTGACGCGGCGCTGATGGCGTTCGACCCGGCCCCGGCTGCGGCTGCGTTACGGGGGATGCGCCAGGATCGGGTGATCGTTTCCTCCCTGCCCGCCGGTATCGCCCCGGCGACGGAGGCTGAGGGCGCGGCGGTGCAGTTCGCCCTGGCACAGTTGGTTGGCGCCGTTCCCCCCAGCGGCTTCAAGATCGGCGCCACCGGCCGTCGGATGCAGGCGTATCTGGGGGTGGATAGGCCCATCGGCGGGTTCATGCGGGCCGCCGACGTCTACCGCGGCCAGGCAGAGCTGCGGTTCGCGGACTTCGTCCGGCCGGGGGTCGAGTGCGAGGTGGCGGTGCGGCTGGCGGCCGATTTGCCGCCCGGGCCGTGCTCGTTCGACCAGGCACTTGCGGCGGTGGGAGAGTTCGTCGCGGGCATCGAGATCGTCGAGAACCGGTATGGCGACGTCGCGACGCTCGGGATCCCGATGCTGGTGGCCGACCAGATGTATCACCTGGCGGCGGTGGTTGGAGATCAGGGCGGTATCGACTGGCGCGCGCTGGACATCGGCGCGCTGCGCGGCCGGATCAGGGTCGATGGCGGCTTTTCCGACGAGGGGGTGACAAGCGATCTGCTCGGGCATCCGCTGAACGCGCTGGCGCTGCTCGCGGCGTCCCCCGTGGCGGCGGCGTTCGGGGGGATGAAGGCGGGTCAGGTGGTGATGCTCGGCAGCGTGACGCCGCCGGTGTGGTTGAGCGGTCCGGCTGTCGTTACGGTCGAGTTTCCGCCGCTGCCGGCGGTGACCGTCCGGTTCCGCGGGACCCGCTGATAGGTCCGTCGCCTGGAGGCATGAGTGGCGGGCCCGCCATGACGCGGGATTACTCGAACGCGTCTAGTACCGCCTTCGCCTCCAGCAGATCGGGATCGGACAAACCTTCAGTGAAGTCACGATAGATCGCCGCAAGATCGTCACGCGCGGCCGCGGCCTTGTCACCGATTCGGAGCAGACGGGACAGGCTTGTTGCGGCACGCAGCTCCCACAGCTTGGCGCCCTGCTCGCGCGCCAGCGCGATGGCAGCCCGGAACGTCCGCTCGGCGCCGGTCACGTCACCGTCCAACGCCAGGGTCGCTTCACCGGACAAGCGCTGCATCTCGGCCGAAAACCAACGCTCCTCGCCGGCGTCGCCGGCCTCCTGCGCCTCAGTCAGCAGCCTGACCGCAGCGTGCTGATTGCCGGCCTTGGCCTCGACGCTCGCGAGGCTGCCGAGAAAGAGCGACAGACCGAGAGCGGCTCCGGCAGCACGATACCGCGCAAGGCCGTCGGCGATCAGGGCCGCGCCTTCGACAGGGTCCTTGTCGGCATGACTCCACCCGGCGTAGATACGGCCGAGCCCCTGCCAAAGACCAAGCCCGTGCTCATCGGCGAGCCGCACGACCACTGGCGCATGACGGCCCAACGCCTTGCTGTCGCGCAGCAGGTAGTAGATCCGGCTCGCTATGCTGTGCGCGAAACAGAGCGAGGTCGGGTGTGCCAAACTCAATGCCTCGGCGACCGATTGCTCCGCCAACCGCCGCGCCGCGGCCGGTTGCCCCTGTAGCGCCAGGCCAAAACCCATATAGGCGAGCGCGGTCATCCGCCCCGAAAGACCGTATAAATGAAGCCACTCATGTTCTGACGCGGGGTCGGTCGCCAATGCCAGTTCGAACTGAGCGCGGGCCTCGTCGAAGCGGGCAAGATGCAGCAGGCTCGCGCCCATGCCAGTGTGCCCCATCTGGCGGCCACCGGCATCGCCAAGCTGCTCGGACAATGCGAGCAGTTCCCGGGCCGCTGCCAGCGCCAGCTTCTGCCGGCCACCGGCGAAGTGGCCCGCCACCTGCCCCCAACCAACGCGGACAAGCTGAACCGTGTCGCCGATTTCCAGGCAAAGCTCGCGAGCCCGGCGATAGGCCGCGTCGGTTTCGATTCCAGTGTAGCCTGTGGAGGATGCCAGCGCATTACCCAAGGCGATTTGCAGATCAAGCTCCCGCCGGCGGCGGTTTTCGTAGTCAGGGACCTCGGTGAGCAGCACGAGGCCCCGCTGAAGCTGCGCGACGGCTTCGGCCGCGGCGCCACGGGTAATCGCGAGACGCGCGGCGTCCAGCCAGAATCCGATCGAGCGCTCGGCAAAGCCGGCTTGCGCCAGATGATGCGCCAACAGTTCTGGTCTAGTATCGATTATGTAGCGGAATCGATGTTCGTACGCTTCGGCGACCCGCGCATGCAAGGCCTCGCGCCTCGCGCGCAGCAGGGTGCTGTAGGCAACATCCTGCATCAATGCATGCTTGAAGCTATAGAGGGCGGAAGGCGGCACGCCGCGCCGCTGCACCAGACCCGAAGCGACAAGCTGCTCAAGCCCGATCGCCAGTTCGCTGTCGCTGCGCCCGCTGACGGCAGCGAGCAACTCAAGCGAGAAGTCGCGGCCGATGGCAGCCGCTTCCTGCGCGATTTCCCGCACCGGGCCCAGCCGGTCCAGCCGCGCCAGTAGCGACGCCTGTAACGTCGTGGGAATCGCCAATTGCGGCAACGGCCCGTACAGCACGTAGCGATCGGCACCCTCCCGCAACAAGCCGCTCTCGACCACGGTCTGGGTCAACTCTTCGACGAACAGCGGCACGCCGTCGGTCCGCTCCACGATCTGTCGCATCACCTCCGCGGGCAGCGGCTTGCCGCGTGTCAGATTTTCGATCATCACCGTGCGGTCGCGCGGGCTGAGGCGGTTGAGCGGCAGCAATGTGACGTGGGGCAGGCCCACCCAGTGCGGCTGAAATTCCGGGCGGGCGGTGATGACCAGCAAAATTGGTAAGGTCTGCAACCGCTCGATCGCCTGCTGAAAGGCTTCGTGCGAGCTGGGATCGATCCAGTGGGCATCCTCGAGCGTAATCAGCAGCGGCTCGCGAGCCGACAGTCCGAAAAGATGCGCCACCAGCGCCGCCAGGGTTCGTTCCATGCGGACCCGCGGCGACATGTTCGACGACGGATAGCGGGCGCCACCGTCGATCCCGAGAAGTTCGGCAAACAGCGCGACATCCTGATGCGGATCGGCCGAATATTGCTCCAGCCTGGCGGCGAGCTTGTCGAGCCGGGTCTGAGCGCTGTCTTCACGCCTGATGCCGGCGCCGTGCTCCATCTGCCCGATGATCGGGAAAAACGCGCTCTCCTGGTGCAGCGCCGAGCCGAAATAGCGCAACCGGATGTGCGGTTCCTGGCCGACGCGCTCGTCCAGTGCCTGTAGCAGCCGCGACTTGCCGATGCCGGGTTCGCCACTGATCAGGACGACGCGCCCTTCGCCGCCCTTGGCCTGCGCCCAGCGGCGCAACAGCAGCTCGATCTCCTCCTGACGGCCGACAACCGGCGTGGCGGGTCCGTGCAGGGCCAGGAAGCGATTCGCGACATCGCCGAGGCGAAGGACCTGCCAGGCCTGAACAGGGTTGGCGAAACCCTTGATATCACGCGGTCCGAGAGCCCGGCAGTCGAACAGCGCGCTGACAAGACGATAGGTCGATGGCGCGATGACCAGCGTCCCCGGTTCGGCCATGGTCTGCAGGCGGGCGGCGAGGTTCGGCGCATCGCCGAGCGCCGTCCATCGCTGTGCGGCCCCATCACCGGTCATGTCGACGACAACGAGGCCGGTGGCGATGCCGACGCGGGTTTCGAGTGCGATCGCCGCGTGCAGCTTGAGGGCGCGGATCGCACTGATCAGCGCCAGTCCGGCTCGAACCGCGCGCTCAGCATCGTCTTCGTGGGCCACCGGAACGCCGAAATAGATCAGGACGCCGTCGCCGACGTGACGGGCAACGAGGCCGCCAAACCGCTGCACCTCGGCAGCCACCTCCCGGTAGTAGGCGGCAATCACGGTTCGCAGGTCCTCGGGATCGAGTCGTTCCGAGAGCGCGGTCGAGTTGACCAGATCGCAAAACATGATGGTCATCTGCCGGCGTTCAGCTCCATCGAAGGCCAGGCGGGTGGCCGGTTTGGGAGCTTCGGGTTGCGGCGCGGCACCGTCGCTGGTCAGGCGGGCGCCGCAATTGGCACAGAATTTGGATCCGCCAACGTTGCCATGGGCGCATTCCCTGCACCGGACAGGCATGACCGTGCCGCAGCTATTGCAGAATCGACTTCCTTCCGGAACATCGGCTGTGCAATTCAGGCACTGCATCGGGCTACCTCGATCTGGGCTGTGCCGAAGGTATCACGTCGCAGGCCTGCGGCCAAACGCGCCCGCATTTGCGGGCCGCCCGGTCTTCATCGCGAGAAGTTCAGCTTGTCGGCTTGGGTGCGGGTAAATTCCAGTCCCGATTTGTAGCCGATGTCAAACAGTCGGGCCGCGTTCGAAGCCGACCAATCGAGGACCTGCGGCAGGTGCTCGTCCGGGACGTGGAACTCCACCTTCAACAGGTCTCTTTTCGCACCGTCGGTCTTTTTCCAGCCGCCGTTGTGCTTCCAGGCGAACAGATCGATATTGTCCTCCGCTGTTTTCACCAAAGGAATGATCATCGACAGGACCCATGAGTCATAGAGATTTCGCGGTTTGCGGATCAGTGTGCTGCTGCCGAGCACATCGAGCACCACGATCGTCTCCAGGTTGTCATGCTGTTCGACCAGATCCTTGAAGTTCAGGCAATCCACCACCGCGCCTTCATAGTAAAGATCGCCATTCAGCTGGTTCGGGCCATAGATCAGCGGAAAGGCGAGTGCCGCGCGAAAGTGGTCAGGCGTGATCTCGTCCTTGGTAAAATCGTCGATGACCTCTTTGGTAATGTTGTACGCGTTGAGGTAAAAATGAGGTTCGATGTGTTTGATCTTGTCGAAATCGATGATATGCTCGACGAAAGGAGTCGGCGCGCACAGGCCCCAACTGTTCATGCCAAGCCCGTTGGGACAGAGCGTCGCGGCCCACAGCGCCATCCAGTCCGCGGTCAGGGCATAGAGAGGCGAGGCCATGTACTGTTTCGGCTGGACCGCGAAGAATGGATTCGCGGCCATGGCATTCCGCCAGAGATCAGCCCAAACACCCGCCTTTTGGAAGACCTTGTAGTTAACCGGGAAGTGATCATAGATCGCGTCGGAGATGCTCATGGTGGTTACGCTGTGCAACGCGTCCTCGGGGCTCATGCCTTTCGGCGCGAGCCACAACAGACCGGCGAGGCTGCCGGCGCCCGACGTCGAAACCACATCGAATACGACGCCGCGCTCGTGGAACGCCGCAACGGCGCCGGCCATAAGGGCCATGTTCGGCGCGCCTCCGCCGAGCACGAGTGCTGTGCGGGCGGGTTTGCCGGAGCGGGCGTGTTCGTCGGCGCGCGCCTTGTTGCGTATCGTTTTGGCGTCCTTCATCGCTTTATGACGGTGCCGCTTGCTCATCGAGGCGGTAACGTGATGCAACGATGCAGTACCGGCCGGTGTATTCGTGGCCATGGCGATCCCCTCATCAATCCCCCGCGCGCGGTCCCGTTTGGCCGGCGCTCCGAAGGAGCGATGCCGGGTTTTACCGGATCAACGATCGGAGCAACAAATTTGCATTGTGTTGAGCACACTTGCCGCGCCGTTACAAGCCCCAACACGATCTGCTGCCCGGCAGGCGATCCGCCCGGGCTTGGTAACGACTCGAAGCGTTTCCTTCACATGTATTTCCAAACCACGCCCCCTGGTCTCGGCCGGTGCAAGGGCCGGCATCGTCCGCCCGCGGCGATAGCCCGTTTCGGGTGTTTCCAGGCGTAACGCGGGAGAGAACTTATTGTCACCGCCGATCAAACCAGTTTGGCTTCGAACGGCGGCAGCAAGTCGGGCGCCTCGAACTCGATCACCCACAGGTCGGGATCGAATTTCACCTGCCGCTCGATATAGGCGTCGGCGGTGTCCTGATCGACCGGCACGGGGCCGGTGGCACGCATCCAGACCAGGTCGCCCTCACCCGAGCGCACCTGCGACAGCACGGAAATTTCCTTGTCGCGGCGCAAGACGACCAGCACGCCGCCGGCGTCCGCATCGCCCTTGCGCAGCACGGCGCCGAAACGGCCGTCGGCGTTGCCCATGCGCAGCGCCATGCTGACCCAGATGCCCGCCTTGATGCGGGGATCGGTCATTTGCCGATGATCCGGCGGGCGATCGCCATGCGGTGGACCTCGGAGGGCCCCTCGTAGACGCGCATGGTGCGGACCTTCTGCGCCATCAGTTGCAGCGGCAGTTCCTTGGCCACGCCCATGGCGCCGAACGACTGCATGGCGTGGTCGATGACCTCGGTGGCCATCTCGGTGCCGAACAGCTTGATCATGGAGGCTTCGGTGCGCACGTCCCTGCCCGCATCGGCTTTCGTTGCGGCGTCATAGACCATCAGCCGGCAGGCATGGATTTTCACCGCCGCATCCGCCACCCACCACTGTATCGCCTGCCGATCGGCCAGGCGCTGGCCGAAGGTGACGCGCTGCTTGACGTGCTCGACCATCATGTCGAGGGCGCGGCGCGACATGCCGATGCACCAGGCGCCCATCTGCAGGCGCCGCACCGTCAGGCGCAGCTGCATCGGCGCGTAGCCTTTGCCTTCCGTGCCGAGAAGTTGGGCGGTGGGGATGCGGCAATCCTCGAACACCAGTTCGTAGGTGCGCTGGCCGCCGAGCATGGGGATTTCGCGCTCGATGATGAAGCCCTTGGTGCCGCGCTCGACGATGAAGGCGGTGACGCCGTCGGCGCGCTTGCCCTCCCCCGTGCGGGCCATGACGATGACGAAATCCGCTTGCGGCACGCGGCTGACCCAGATCTTGCGGCCGTTGATGACCCAGTCGGAGCCGTCCTTCACCGCGCGGGTGGTCATGCCGGCCGGGTCGCCGCCGGCGCCCGGTTCGGAAATCGCAATGGCGGACCGGGCTTCGCCGCGCGCGTAGGGTTCAAGGTATTTGCGGCGTTGCTCCTCGTTGGCGACGGCGATCAGCATGTGCAGGTTGGGGCTGTCGGGCGGGAAGGTGAACGGGACGCAGGTGCGGCCTTGTTCTTCATAGACGCCCACCAGGGCGGAGTACGGCAGGTTGGCGCCGCCGTATTCCTCGGGCACGTCCAGGCCCCAGAGACCGAGTTCCTTGCAGGTGGCGAGCAGGCGGTGTTCGTCGTCCGGCGGCAGGCCGGATTTCTGGCCGGAGGTTTCGCGGGCGAGGACGGCTTTTTCCAGCGGCATCACGTCGCGGTCGACGAATTTCGCGACGAGCTCCTGCAGCATGCGGTGTTCTTCGGGCAGTTCGAACATTCAGAGTTTTCCTTGGTTCCCTCCCCCTCGTCATGGCCCGGCTTGTCCGGGCCACCTATAGCGGCAGGTGCGGCGACAGATGGCCCGGACAAGCCGGGCCATGACGAGCGAGTGGGGCACGATCACCGCCCCGTAAACCGCGGCGGGCGTTTTTCCATGAAGGCGGTGCGGCCTTCCTTGTAATCGGCGCTGTTGAAACAAATCTCCGCCGCGCGCTTCACCGCCTCCATGTCGCGCCGGCTCTCGTCCTTGACCATTTCGTTGATCGTCAGTTTCGAGGCCGCGATGGACAGCGGGGCGTTGTCGGCGATGCTGCGGGCGATATCCAGCACCACGTCGTTCAAAGCCTCCTCCGACGTCATCTTGTTGATCAGGCCGATGCGCTGGGCCTCGTCGGCGTCGATGCGTTTCGCGGTATACAGGATCATGCGCGCATGAGCGGGGCCGACGAGGTCGATCAGCCGCTTCACCGCATCCGGCGCATAGGCAATCGACAGCCGCGCCGCCGGAATCGCGAACTCGCTGTCGGCCGAAGCGATGCGCAGGTCCGCTGCCATCGCGATGGCCAGGCCGCCGCCCATGCAGAAGCCGCGGATGCGCGCGATCACCGGCTTCTTAAAGTCATGGAACTTCTGCCGACCGATGCCGGTGGCGCGGTCGTATTCCGCCTGGGCATCGGCGCTGTTGCGGTTCTTCTCGAACTGGCTGATGTCCGCACCGGAAACGAACGCCTTGTTGCCGGCGCCGGTCAGGATCACCACGCTGACGCTGCTGTCCTCGGTGAACTCATCCAGGATCTCGCCGAAGCCGTTCCACATCTCCATCGACATGGCGTTGCGCTTTTCCGGCTGGTTGAAGGTGATCAGCCCGACGCCGTCATCCTTCGCCGCCAACATTTTCCCGCCGGCGAAGGCGGTGGTTTCCGCATGATCGGGCAGCATTCAGATGACTCCCTTGTGTCGCATGTCGTCGAGTTCCGCCTCGGTGTAGCCGGCGCCTTTCAGTATTTCCGCGGTGTGCTCCCCGGCTTCCGGCGTATGGCTGCGGATCGCCTTGGAGAAGCCGGAGATGTTCAGCGCCGAAGCAACGACCTGCTTGTCGCCGATATGCGGGCTGTGCATGTCCGTTGCCATGCCAAGATGTTTCACCTGCGGATCCGCAAAGACCTGATCTATCGAATTGATCGGCCCGCACGGAATCCCATTGGTCTCGAACAGGTCTATCCAGTGCGCCGACGGTTGCGTCACCGTAATTTCGGCGATCGCCGCGTTGATCGCGCGGCGGTTTTGGCTTCGGCCGGCCTGCGTTTTCCACTCGGCGATGGCCAGCCAGTCCGGGCGGCCTATTGTTTCGCAGAAACGAGCGAACACCCGCGACGAACTGGCGGCGATGTTGATGTGGCCGTCGCTGGTGGGAAACACGCCGGTCGGGATGCCGGTGGGGTGGTCGTTGCCGGCCTGGCCGGCGACCTCGCCTTCCATCAGCCAGCGGCTGGCCTGGAAATCCAGCATGAACACCTGCGACTCCAGCAACGACGTGGTGACCCAGCGGCCAACCCCGGTGCGTTGCCGATCGAACAGGGCCATCATGCAGCCGAGGGCGAGCAGGTTGCCGGCGGTCAGGTCGTCCACCGGGATGCCGACTCGCATCGGGCCGCGGCCAGGCTCGCCGGTGATCGACATCAGGCCGCCCATGCCCTGGGCGATCTGGTCCACCCCGGCGCGCGCACCATACGGACCGTCCTGGCCGAAGCCGGAGATGCTGCCGTAGACGATGCGCGGGTTGACCGCCCGGATGTCGTCATACGACACCTTCAGCCGGTGCTTGACGGCGGCGCGCATGTTTTCCAGCACCACGTCGGCGGTTTTCGCGAGCCGCATGAACGCCTCGTGGCCCTGCGGCGATTTCAGGTTCAGCGTGATGGCGCGCTTGTTGCGGTGCAGGTTCTGGAAGTCGAAGCCGTGGCGGCGCCCGGCGAGGTCCTCGCCCTCGGTTGTCGGCTGTTCGATGCGGATGACGTCCGCACCCCAGTCGGCGAAGTGGCGCACCGCCGTCGGGCCGGCGCGGGCGTGGGTCAGATCCAGCACGGTGATGCCGTTCAGCGGCAGGCGGGTCTGGCTGTCGGCTTGACGTTCCGGCATGCGGTGGCGGCTCTCCGGCTGGCGGTTGGGGTGGGGGATCATCGGCCGGTCCGAGGGATTGCTCAAGAGCGGGGCGACGCGGGCCAGGAGGACGGATGGGTATGTGACGAATCAAGCCTGAAGGGAGCCATGAGCGGTCGGGGGCACCCGGCCACTTTCTTCGAACGAGGCGGCTTGCAAAATCTTGCGGAATCATCAAGATGTGAACTCACAAGCAAACTGGATGCGAAGGCGTACTGTGAAGCCGATTCTCCGCTGGGCTGGAAGCAAGCGAGCAACCTTGCACGCTTTGGTTCCCTTTTGGAACCCGACGTTCGAAATGTACGTCGAGCCGTTTTGTGGCTCGGCGGCGCTATTTTTCTCGTTGGAATCAAATAGCGCGACGCTATCCGATCTGAATTCCGATTTGATCAATTTCTATAGCGTCCTTCGGGCAGATCCGGTGGGTCTCCATAGGGAGGCCGCCGCGATCCCGAGAAACGAACAAACTTACTATGCCACGCGGCTTCTTTACAACAAATGTACGGACTCGTTTCTTAGGGCAGCATATTTCTATTTCCTCAATAAAAACTGCTTTAACGGACTTTTCCGAACCTCCCTGACCGGGAACTTTAACGTTCCATACTCTGGAGCTCGGACAGGCGAATATCCCTCAATATCGATATTCTTGGAGGCTGCCGAGCTCCTAAAGGGTGCAACATTGATATCGGGCGACTTCGAGGTTGTCGTTGCCAGGGCACTCTCGAGGCGGTGCCTCGTTTATCTTGACCCGCCGTATGCCAGCGGCACCAGACAGCCCTTCGCAGCGTATCATCCTAACTCTTTCTCTCCGTTGGACTTGGATCGGCTGGAGTCGCTGTTGGACCATATTGACCGGAAGGGATCCACTTTCATACTCACGTACTCGGACGAAAAGGCGATCAGCGGCCGATTTGCGCGATGGCAACGACGAGCACATGTTGTTCGCCGAAATATATCGGGATTTGCAGGGGCACGAAAACTAACCGCAGAAACCCTATTTACGAATGGTGCCTTGTCACATGCTTAGGGTGCTGCTTTTGAGTGACCTTCACGCTATCAGTGGCGACCCGGACACCGTTACGTCGCCGTCTCACCTCTCAGCGCGCCCCACGTACGACAGCGCGACACTTAACCCACTCCGGGCGATACCAGATATGCTCCGAAAGGAGTCACTATGTGTGGATTGGGTTTTGTGCCCTGGCGATCTCGGAGATCGCGCCGACCCGGTCGCCCAACGGTTCGCCTGGGAAAGCCTAGAGAGGCTCCGAGCAGAAGTGGGAGCCACGAGGCTCGTCGGAACCGCAGGCAATCACGATGTAGACTCACGACTAAAGTACGACGATTATGATCCAAAAGGGAACCTCCAGTCCCTCAAACCACCGTTTCCTGGTTTGGATGAGATCAGCGTTGACCGATATTGGTCACGCAATTTCGCGATCCTCAACGACGGCGACGTAAGGTTGGTGATCCTGAATAGCGCAGCGTTTCACGGCGTCTACTCTGATGATGCATCGGTAAAGCGACCGGCTGAGTACCTCCATGGACGCGTTAGTGACCGAACAATAGACGCAATCGAGGCCAGCCTGGACGGCTCGGATGCGAAGCTAAATATACTTATGACGCATCATCATATCATTGCCAACGAGGAGTTCTACCGAACGGCAGGCAACGACGTTATGAGAGGAGGCCAACTCCTGTTGAAGCGGCTCTATGAAAAAACAGGGCATCGTTGGGTTGTGATCCACGGCCACCAACACTTTCCGGATGTGAGATACGGCGGCACAGGATCGCCTCCACCCGTCATTTTCTCAGCCGGCAGCGTTTCCGCGAAGCTCAGCCCCGACATATTTTATCGTGCGACTAACCAGTTCTATTATCTTGAATTTCCGATCCACCGATACGAGACTTTGGGCTGGGAGGGATGCGCTACAGTTCGCTCTTGGCACTGGATAAAGGGAACGGGGTGGCTTCCAACGCCTCTTGATTTCAAGGCGGGAATTCCGTCAGGATCGGGTTTCGGTTGTATAGTCTCGCCCCGCGACATCGCGCGTCAGATGGCTAGTGCCTTTCGGAGCAGCGGCCAATCGACCCTCAGATACGCCGAGATGTGCGGATTCGTCCCGGTGCTCGAATTCATGCTGAGCGCTGATCTGCAGGCAACGTTTGCAGCCTGCCTGAAGGAGTTTGGCATTAGGCATTTCGTTGACCCGTCGGATCCACAGGGATCGCGCACGTTTATTCAGGGAGCACCCGATGGAGCTTAGCAGCCCCGCTCTTTTTGATGCGATCAACGCTCGTTTTTTGGAACCTGCGCAAGTCGGACGGAATTTCATACTTCCGACCGCGCAGTTTCGGATAGTGACACAAAACAATAACACCATCCTCATTGGACCTCGCGGTAGTGGCAAAACAACCTTGTTAAAAATGCTGAGGCTGCCAGCTATGCTGGCCTGGAGGCACGAACAGCGAGGCGAGTTTATTCGTTTGATGAATTACACCGCGGTCTATGTCGGCGCACAACGGTCAGTCTCCGCGCTCTTGAGGTCCAGTACGCTGACGGGCACTCATGCGGCTCTGCTGGTTCCGATTTTCAGATCTATTATGTCCACCAATCTGATGTTCGGATTTTTGGACGCAATCGGCGATATCCAGGACGGCTCCCTCAAAGCAGATAATCTTCTGAGCCGGTTCTACATCTCATTATCGAGAGAGCAGGATTCAGAACTGGCCGAGCATCTCGCAACTGTCTGGCAACTACCTGTAGCGGGCCGCTCAACACTAGCGGTCCGAGCGTACTTGACCGACCGTCTGAACGTTATTGGAACAGCGATATCATTAGTCCGCCCAGGCTTCGAAGATAAACTGGCGGCTTTTATGGAAAACAGGCCTTTTTTCCAGCTTCAAATAGAAAACGTCATAAAGGGCTTCATTGAGATTGCGAACCAAGTCATATGTGACCGAGAACGCCGCTGGTGCATAAGCTTTGATGAGATAGAAATTCTAGATGAGGGTGTTCAGACCGAACTCTTTGGCTGTATGCGCTCCATTGATCAAAGAGCGATCTTAAAGTTGGCTGCAAGCCCGTTTTCAAACATATCTTCGGAGGTATTTGCAAGTACACGCCCCGAAGGAGGGAACGATTTTATTCCATTGGTCTTATCTCATGCAAGAAAAAAGGATGCTATGCGGTTCAGCAACAGTTTGTTTCAAGCGCTCCTTACGGAACACAACCTGAAAGATGTGACGCCAGACGACGTTCTCGGTAAGTCGCAGCTTGTGGAGACTTATGGGATCGAGCACAATAGCCCTTATAGGCCACCAAACGGCCGCAATTATAGACGACTGGCCGAACTCAGGTCAAAGGACCCTTCGTTTGCGAAATATTTACAAACTCGCGGTATAAATCTCGAGACAATTTGGAATGCCCCCGAAAACGACCGAGCCGGGGAGGCACGGAAGTTCATTCAAATCGCGGGGCTTCGGCTTGAGTATGGTCGGAACAATCTGTTAAATAAGGGGGACAACGAGATTCTTCGCTTCCGTTCCCGAAAGCGAATTCCTGATTTCTATTTAGGTTCTGAAGCGCTTTTAACTCTCTGCGAGGGAAATCCGCGGTTTCTCATCGGCCTTCTCAGGCCTTTGATTGCCCGCTTCGCGAGGGATCGGCGCAGAATACCTGGCACGGTACAATCTGACCAAGTTACCGTTACGGTAGCGCGTTATCTGTCGCTTCTTAGCGCCCTTAGAATCAGCCGCAACTCGAAAGAAGCGGGTGCGACCTCACTCCTTAGTATCCTAGACACGATCGGTGACTACTTTTTTGAGGATACCCTCGGAGGTGATTTCAAGCCAGAGCCGATAACCACATTCGTGGTGGATCGGAAAGTACCGAGGCACGTCGTTGATGCTGTAGGGATAGCGCTCAATCAGGGTGCGCTTGTATTCATCCCGGGCAAACGAGATGAGTATGTGCTCGGAGATGTACATGGCAAGCGATATCGTCTCTCGTACTTACTCGCAACGCGGTATCATTTACCTCTGACGTATGGCGGCCAGGTAAATTTAAGCGTCGTCGTGCAGGATCAAAAAAAGCGGCAGGCCGTCACATTCACAGACTTGTTTTCGAGGATTTCCCATGAACAAGGTTAAAGTACGTCCTCTGGAGTTCGCCGTGGGTGAGAACGAATATGACCTCTTCATATATTGCGTTGGATACGAAGCACGTGCGAGTTTCATCGCCTCGAAGCTGGACGATCGCGCGCGAGCTTGTATCGCATTTGCTTATGCTTCGCGAAAGGATCACTCCTACACCTCGAATTTGCAGTTTACGAAACGCGCTGGCCACATGCTTTTTTCTGCCGACGATAACGCTGGTGAGAAGGTATCACGTTATCTGCAAGATTTTGCTATCCGCGCCGGCAGCCTTCCGAAAATTGCCATTGATATTTCCTCGATGGACAGGACGTTAATGGGTGGGATATATTTGGCGTGTCTGCAAAATACCCATCTTTGGAATGCTATCGATATCCTTTATGCTCCGGCAAAATACACGGATCCAAGCTTCACTTTCCTGCCCGTGGCGGCTGAGGTTCCCGTTCTGCCAGAACTATCGGGACGCATCAGGGGCCCCTATGTAAAAACCACCTTGATTGTCGGACTTGGATATGAATACGGAGTAGCTCTAGGTGTAATCGAGAAGTTTGAACCGGACCAGTTGTTTGCCTTTCGGCCAACTGGTACAGATAAGCGCTTCGAAGACTCTATAAAGAGAGCAAATTTTGATTTTGATTTCCAGCCGACGACGAGACTAATTGACTATGACGTCACGACGCCGTATCAGCTATTCTACGACTTATACGATATTACGAGAGGTCTGATCGATTACACCGAGATTATCATCGCGCCCGGCGGCCCGAAAATATTCTCGATGGTCGCTATAATTATTGGACTGCTCCTTTACCCTGAGGTATGTGTCTGGCGCGTCTCCATAAGGGGGGCGGAAACGGGGGGCAACGTCGTTGCGTCTGGTGATGTCTACGGACTCACGATTGAGCCGGCAAAAGACTAGCCGAGGAGTTCGGGGGCACCCGTAAGGAGTACGGAATGGACACGGATACGATATGCTGATCGCCAGACGGGAGCGCAGCCGAGGGTTGATCGTGGTGACGAAATATGAACGGAGTTCGGGACGGTCGAAGGGTTACGGACGGAGGTTTGGCTGGGGGAAACGTCGTCAACCTGACCCTGCCGATCCCCCTCGGCCGGATCCCTTGTGAACCCTGGGCCATCCGCCCTACTCTCCTCCCGAAAGGCCGCACAGACGCCGAACCCGGGAGAAACCTCCAACCATGCCACTGACCCGCCGAAGCGCCTTGCGCCGGGCCGCCGCCCTGCCCCTGGCCCCCGCCCTCATCGGCCGCGCCCGCGCCGCCGGCACCACCTTGAAGCTGTCCTCGTCCCAGGCCAACGACCCGCGCTACGCCAACGGCCGGGTCTACTACGACAACCTGCTGAAGGCTCTGAAGACCAACGGCCTCGACGAACAGATCAAGGTGCAGTTCTTCCCGGACAACCAGCTCGGCCAGGAAATCGACGTCATCAACTCGGTCAAGCTCGGGGTCATCGACATGATGGTCTCGGGCACCTCGATCTCCGCCAACCTCGTGCCGCTGGTGGGCGTCTACGACCTCGGCTACCTGTTCCAGTCCTTCCCGCAGCAGACCAAGGCGCTGGACGCCGGTGCGGCGAAGCCGGTGGAAGAGGCGTTGCTGAAGGGCGCCAACATCCACCTGATCGCCTGGGCGTATAATTTCGGCGCCCGCAGCGTGCTGGCGAAGCAGCCGGTGAACGGGCCGGCGGACCTGGCGGGGCTGAAGATCCGGACCTTGCCGAACCCGATCATCACGGAATGCCTGCGCCTGATGGGCGCCGCCGCCACCCCGCTGGCGTTCGGGGAGATCTACACCGCGCTGCAGGCCGGCGTGCTGGACGGGCTGGAGCACGATCCGCCGACGATCCTGGCGAGCAAGTTCTACGAGACCACCAAATACTACACGCTGACGCAGCACAATTTCTCGCCCCTGGTGACCTATTTCTCCGACGTGACGTTCCGCCGGATGGACCCGAAACTGCGCGACGGCTTCCTCGACGCCGCCGGCAAGGCCGCGATCGACACCCGCGCGCACGGGCTGGAGGTCGCCCAGGAGGCCCTGGGCGTGCTGAAGGACAAAGGCGTCACAATCATCCCCTGCGACCGCGAGGCGTTCCGCCAGCGCGTGCTGCCGCAGACGGATGCGTTCATCAAGGCCCATCCCGAGGCCAAGGCGATCGTCGACACCGTGCGGGCGACCCCGGCGTAACACGATGGAGCGTTACGTCGCAGGGCCGCTGCTGCGCGTCGTGGACGCCGCGGCGGCGCTGCTGCTGGCAGCCGATTTGCTGGTTGTGGCGGTCTCGGTGCTGTCCCGCACCGTGCTGGACGCGCCGCTGGCCTGGGCCGACGATGTCGCGCGCGGGCTGATGGTCGCGCTGGCCTTTTTCGGCGCGGCGGGGGCGCTGGCGCGCGGCGACAATGTCGGCGTCGCGTTTTTCGTCGAACGGTTTCCGCCGCGTGCCCGCCGGCTGGCGGATGCGCTGAACGCCGTCCTGGTGGTGGTCGTCACCACGTGCATCGCGGTCTATGCGCTGCAACTGGGGCAATTCACCGAGGGCCAGACGACCGGCTCCGGCCTGCCGCTCGAACTGACCTTCTATCCGATGGGCGCGGGCGCGGTCTTCATGGCGCTGTTCGCGCTGTTCCGCATCGGGCGGCACGCCGCCACGGATGTCGCGCTGGCGGTTGTCGCGGTGGCAGTCCTGGCCGCGGGGTGGTGGCTTTGGACCACCTACGCGCCGGACAGTCTCCCGTCCTCCGGCCCGCTGATGCTGGCGGGCTTCGTCCTCTGCCTGGTTGGCGGCGTCCCCATCGGGTTCGCCCTGGCGCTGTCGGCGCTGATCTACGTGTGGGTGGAGGGCAGCCTGCCCGGCGTCATCTTCGCCCAGCAGATGGCGCGTGGCATCGACAATTTCGTGCTTCTGGCGATCCCGTTCTTCATCCTCGTCGGCTACCTGATGGAGGCCAACGGCATGTCGGTCCGGCTGATCGAGCTGCTGGAGCGGCTGGTGGGCCGGATGCGCGGCGGGCTGAACGTCGTGATGGTGCTGGCGATGGTGATCTTTTCCGGCATCTCCGGCTCGAAAATGGCCGACGTCGCGGCGGTCGGCTCGGTGCTGATCCCGGCGGCGCGGAAATCCGGGCAGAACCCGGGCGGCGCGGTGGCGCTGCTGGCGGCCTCCGCGGTGATGGCGGAGACGATCCCGCCCTGCATCAACCTGATCATCCTGGGTTTCGTCGCCAACCTGTCCATCGGCGGGCTGTTCATGGCCGGCCTGCTGCCGGCGGGGCTGATGGCGCTGGCCCTGATTGGCGTGGCCGTGCTGTTCGGCGCAAGGCGGGCAATCCCGCAAACCGGCGCCCGGACGTCATTGACGAAGCTATGGGGCGGGGCGGCGGTGACGTTGGGGCTGATCGTCATCATCTTCGGCGGCTTCCGCTCCGGCTTCGCGACAGCCACCGAGGTGTCCGCCTTCGCCGCTTTGTACGCGCTGGTGGTTGGCGGCGTGGTGTTCCGGGAACTCGGGCCGCGCGCCGCGCTGCGCAGCTTCGTCAATGCGGCGACGCGATCCGGGCTGGTGCTGTTCATCGTCGCGGCGGCTCAGTCGCTGGCGTTCATGCTGACCTTGCAGCAGGTGCCGCACCGGCTGGCCGAGGCGATGATCGCCGTCTCCGGCAGCAGCGGCGCCTGGCTGTTCCTGCTGCTGTCGATCGCCATCCTGATCGTCATGGGCGCGGTGCTGGAGGGCGCGGCGGCGCTGATCATCTTTGGCCCGCTGCTGGTGCCGGTGGCGGTGCAACTGGGCATCGGCCCGCTGCACTACGGCGTGGTCTTGGTGATCGCCATGGGCATCGGCCTGTTCGCCCCGCCTCTGGGACTGGGGCTTTACGGCGCGTGCCTGATTGGCGGCGTGCCGATAGAGGTGACGGTGCGGCCAATGCTGGGGTATCTGGGGCTGCTGCTGGTTTGCCTGCTGGTGATCGCGTTCGTGCCGTGGATCACGCTGTGGCTGCCGCACGCAGCGGGATACTGAGGGGGAGCCACCGGATGCTGAGCGAGGAATTGGTTTTTGTCGGCATCTGCGACATCGCGGGCCATGTTCGCGGCAAAGGATTTCCCGCGCAGGCCATCGACTCGCGCCGCGCCCGGGGCGTGGGCTGGACACACTCCAACCTGATGCAAACCGCATTCGGCGCCATGTTCGATACGCCCTTCGGCACCGCCGGCGACCTGATGATCGTGCCCGATCCGGCGGCGGAGGTGCGTGTCGACTTCGCCGACGGCTCCGCAGCGGAACATTTCTTCCTCGGCGATGTCCGCAATACCGACGGCACGGCCTGGGAGTGCTGTCCCCGCAACTTCCTGCGGCGTGCCGTCGGCTCGCTCCAGGATGCCGGCGGCTGGCGGCTGATCGCGGCGTTCGAGCAGGAGTTCGTCTATACCGGCAATGAGGACCGCCCCGGCGACGCCTATAGCCTGAACGCGTTCCGCCGGCAGGGACCGTTCGGCGCCAGCTTTGTCGCCGCGCTGCGGGCGGCGGGCCTCACGCCCGATTCGTTCCTGGCGGAATACGGCGCCCGGCAGTTCGAGGTGACCGTCGCTCCCGCCCCGCCCATTGTGGCGGCGGATCACGCGGTGATTACGCGTGAGATGGCGCGGGCGGCGGCGTTCCGGCTGGGCCACCGCGCCATCTTCTCGCCGATGCCGGTGGCCCAGGGCGTCGGCAACGGCGTGCATATTCACATGAGCCTGCGCGACCCGGCCGATGCGCCGGCAACGCACGACCCGCGGGGACCGTACGGGCTGAGCCAGGCGGCAGAACATTTCTGCGCCGGCGTGCTGCACCATCTGCCGGCGATCGCGGCGATCACCGCGCCCTCGCCGGTGTCCTACCTGCGCCTGAAGCCCAACCGCTGGGCGCCGACGGCGATCGACATCCGCAAGCAGGATCGCGGCGCGGCCCTGCGCGTCTGTCCGGTTTTCGCGGCGGCGGCCGAGGAGGACATTGCGAACCAATACAACGTCGAATTCCGGGTCTGCGATGCGGCGGCAAGCCCCTACATGGCGCTCGGCGCAGTAATCTTCGCGGGCGCGGACGGGCTGCGGCGCAAACTGGCCCTGCCGGACCCGGGGCATGCTGCGCAGTCGCTACCGCAGACGCTCGAAGAAGCGCTGGTTGCGACGGAAGCGAGCGAATCGGTGCGGCACTGGTTCGGGCCGGTTTTTCTGGACGCCTATCTCCGCCACAAGCGCTCCGAACTTGCGCATGTGGCGGGACTTGGCGCGGCGGAGCTGTGCAGCCGCTACGCGGAGATCTACTGAGCCGCCGCCGCCAGTTGCAACACGTCAGCGGTCGCCAGCAGGCGGCAATACCCTTTGAAGCAGTCCAGCGCCGCCTGGTGCCGCTCCACCGTTTCCGCAGCGCATGCATCATGCACGCACGTCATGTAGTACCCCCGATCGGCGCCATCCTTCACCGCGTGGTCGATGCACTGGTCGGTTAGCAGGCCCGCAACGAACACGTCCGTGATGCCGATGTTGCGGAGAAGATAGTCCAGCATCGTGGAGTTGAACACGGAAGACGATGTCTTCGGCAGAACGAGTTCATCCTCTTCAGGGGCGAGGTCCGCTACGACCTGTGCCTCCCGCGAGCCCCTGGCGACGAAGATGCCGGACAGCTTGTAGTCCAGGCTGCGGTCGCGGCCATCGGCGGTGAGGTTCTCCATGACGGTGAAGACCACCTCGAGCCGCGCCCGCCGGAACGCGTGCAGAAGTTGCCGGGTATTGGCGACCACCCGGTCAACGCCCGCGGCCCGAAACGCCGCCGGGCGCGCCGGGTCGCAGGTGGCGTTTTGCACGTCGATGATCAGCAGGGCGCAGGAACCCCGCCGGATCGGGCGGTCGCGGGTCAAAGGGGGGCGGACATCGGCATGCGGACAATCATACCGAAGCGAGGGAAGCTTTCCAGCGCGGACGGTCCATCCAAAGGGGGCGCCGGATGTTTCATAACCTTTTTTAGACTCATTTGGCGTTGGCTGTTGCGGTTTAAGCCGCCGGCGCCGGGGCCCCGAAGTGGCGGGCGCGGTAGTCGAGGCGCCTTATCCGTGTTCATTCGTGTTCATCCGTGTTTCCATTGCTTTTCTGCAACAGGCGTCGTCCGCAACGGTTCAAGCAGGTTTGGAAACACAGATGAACACAGATGAACACGGATGAAGACGGGCCAGGCACGCGGGTTTGGCGTCCCCTCGGGCGTGCATGACGTCGGGGGAGGGCGACGCTACTCCCCTGCCGCCGTGTTTTGTGGTAGACAGGGCTGCTGAACCGAGGAGCTGATCCCCATGGCCGCAACGCCGCCCCCGCTGGCGCTGGACACCCCTGCCCCCGATTTCCGGCTGCCGGGCACGGACGGGCGGACCTATACGCTCGACGACATAGCCGGAGAAAACGGCACGGTGATCGTCTTCATCTGCAATCACTGCCCCTACGTGGTGGCGGTGATCGACCGTCTCGTAGCCGACGGCCGTGCGCTGATGGCGGAGGGTATCGGCTTTGCCGCGATCTGCTCAAACGACGCCAAGGCCTACCCCGCGGACTCGTTCGAGGCGATGCAGCGCTTCGCTCAGGCACACGCGTTTCCGTTCCCCTATCTGCACGACGAGAGCCAGTCGGTCGCACGGGCCTATGGCGCGGCCTGCACGCCCGACTTTTTTGGCTACGATACGCACCGCCGGCTGAAATACCGGGGCCGCCTCGACGAAGGCCGCACCTCGGCGCCGCCACCCGGCGCTCGGCGGGAGCTGTTGGAAGCGATGCGTGCCGTGGCCGCGACTGGCGAAGCGCCCTCCGGGCAGGTGCCGTCGATTGGCTGTTCCATCAAGTGGAAGGCGGCCGCGTAAGGAGGTTGGTAAGTGGCACGCCTTAGATGCGCGTTCTCGATAAAGTCGCGGCTGCGGGTGCGGCGCGCGTGCGCCTCGTCAGCCGGTCGAACGCCATGGCCATCGCCGCAAGCTTTTCCGCCATGATCAAACGCGCCTCGCTCTTGCCGGCGCAAGTCGTCATAAGGCAGCCACCCCGGCCGTCTTGCAGGCCAAGAGCAATTCCTCGTCTAACGTGGCGATCGGTAAGTCCCGGCGCAACGCCAATTCGAGATAGGCCGCATCGTAGGAAGTCAGCCGGTATTGCACGGCGAGCCGGTGCACATCGGTGAGCACACGCCCGGCACTTTCATCATCAACGCGAATGTCGAGGGCGGACAGGTTTTGCAGAAAGTTCGCCACCTTCTGCGACGACAGGATGCCCTTTATTTCTGCGCGCGCGAGAACCGCGCTGACTTCGTAACGCCAGAGAGTCGGCACAAAAGCCGTGCTCCGCCGCGTTTCAATATGCTCAAGGATATGGTCCGCGTAGCCGTGCGCGCCGCTGTCAAAGCACCAGCGCATGGTGACCGAGTTATCGAGAACGAAGCCACTCACGCGCGCCCATGAACCATGAGATCGCGAATGCTGACACCTTCCGGCAGACGGTTACCCGGGCGCGCCGCGCGCAGGCGAGCCGCCGCTTCCTGCGGCGAAAGGTCAGGGGCATAACCGGAAACGGCACGCTCGCCCCCCTCGGCGGCGCGCAACACCGCTTCCAGCGCCGCGCGCTCCAGACGTGCAAGGTCGGCTCCGCGCACACGGTGGGCAAGCTCATCGGGAATGTGTACTGTCAGATCCATACTGTAAATATTCCATACCCTTGGTCGCGGTTGCAAGCGAAGATATAATAAAGGAACTATCATATACTGGAACACGGGCGGCAGGTCAGAAACTCGGCGCGAGGCTTGGAGGGGCTCGCCAGCACTGACCGGCCCCATCGCTTGGTCGTCGCCCGTCGTCCGATGACATAGTCGGAATCGTGATTCAAGCACATCGGACCCGGTCCGCTGACGGACCTTCCTGACCGGCGTGGATCGGGAAATCGTCGGGCATTCTGAACGAATACCCGAGCCTTTCCGCCTATGTCGCCCGCGGCGAAGCGCGGGCCGCCTACAACCGCGCCTTCGACGCGCGATTCAATTTTCACCGGCCATCCACCGCCCGGCTGATAGAGCCCGCTCCAATCGGCCGGGAACCGCGGCTACGCAATCACTGCGCTTGCGCCCCGCTCCACTCCCGCCACAGCAGCATCAGCGCCGCCATCACCGCCGGGCCGAGGAACAACCCGACCAGCCCCCAGGTTTCCACCCCCCCCAGAATCCCCAGCAGCACCCACAGGAACGGCAGCCGAGTCGTTTTGCCGATCAGCGTCGGCCGGATGAAGTGGTCCGCCACAAACGACACCACCATGCCGGAGACCGCGACGATCACCGCCGACACAACCGACCCCTGCACCACCAAAAGCAACGCCGCGATCCCGAACACCACCGGCGCCCCGAACGGCACCATCGCGGCGACGGCGGTGAACAGCCCGAACAAGGTCGGGTGCGGCACGCCCGCCAGCAAATAGACGATCCCCAGCAGGAACCCCTCGCCCAGCCCCACCAGCACCAGCCCGTCCACCGTGCCATGGACGGAGGCGATCATCTGCCGCCCGATGCGCTCCCCCGCCGGGCCGAACGCACGCTGACTGGCGCGCTGCAACTGAACCCTCAGCCGCTCGCCCTCCTTGAACAGGAAGAACAGCGTCAGCAGGGTGAAGCCGAACAGCACCACGCGGTGCGCCGCCTCGCCGCCGAGTTCGCGGCTGTTCGCCACGAACTCCGACTCGCGCGCCCGCTTGATCAGGTCGGAGGCCTGGCTCGGGCTGGCCAAATTGTCCTGCCACCAATGCGTCGCCTGCGCGCTGCCCACCGGCAGGTGGCCCAGCCACTCCGGCGGCGGGATGCCCTCGGTGCGGGCCTGTTCGAACATGCCGTAGACGCCGTGGACCTCCTTGCTGGCCTGGTAGGCGACCAGCACGAACGGCACGATGAACAGCAGGCCGATGGCGGCGGTGAACGCCGAGGGCAGCACGACGTTGTGCTTGCCTGGCGGCCAGCGGCGCACCGCGCGCTGATACAGCGGCCAGAAGGAGATCGCCAGGATGCAGGCCCAGACCAGCGCCGGCAAGTAGCGGTGCAGGGTCCAGAAACCGATGGCCGTCAGCAACAGCGCGAGGACGAACTTCGCGGTCTGCTGCAGCCTGGTCGCGCCGTCGCCGGACAGGCTGTCCGGACTCACGGCCGGAACCCCGGCGGATAGGGCGGCGGCGGCAGGTCTCGGCGGCGCGGTGGTCCGAGCAGCCGCTGGGTCATCACCCCTGCGGCGAACAGCACCAGCACCAGGGCGAGGATCCAGCGGCCGAGGGGAGCGGTGAACTCGGCGAACGGGCTGCCGACGAGTAGCAGGAAGAACACGGTCACCACGACCAGCGGCCCGACGCCACGCCGTCCGCGCTGCACCGACAACAGCGCCAATGCTGCGAACACGAAGTAGATGGCGATGGCCAACGCCCGCACCACGCCGAACACCTGCGCGCCCAGCATCAGGGCAAGGTCGTGGAACAGGAGATCAAGGTTGTCCCACAGATTGAGGATGGTGTTGAAAAAGCGGTCCGGACCCACCGCATACAGCAGCACGGCGAGCACGAGGCCGCCGATCCAGATAAATGCTATCGTATCTCGCCGCACGGGTCCGCCTTGCTTTCCGGTGGTTAGGACGGCGCTTCTACGCGAACCCGGCCCGCGATGCACGGGGGCGGCGACGGCATTGTGACCGCGATCTTGCACTTGTGGGGCTCAGCCGGGATCAGCAGTCGCCAGGGCTTGATGAAATGCTCGCGCAGCTCCGGGATCTCCGTGCCAAGGCCCCCCGAGGCATCGCGGGGTACATTTTCAGGAGCCTTGACGCCATCGTCGGGGTTGCGCACCAAACGCCGTGCCGCAGGAGATGCTCCGCCGCTGCCTTCGTTGCTATCGTATGGCCGGAAACGCCCCAAACCAAGCCCAACCTGACCGAGGACACGCATGACCTCTGCCCGCCTGGCCGTCGATATCGGCGGAACCTTCACCGATCTGGCGCTGGAGCACGGCGGAAGGCGCACAACTTTGAAGGTGCTGACCACGCCGAACGCACCCGAACAGGGCGTCATGAAGGGCCTCCGGGCGATCGCCGAGGCCGCCGGCATAGAGCCTGATGATATCGGGCTGATCATCCACGGCACCACGCTGGCGACCAACGCGATCATCGAGCGCAAAGGCGCCCGCACCGCGCTGATTACCACCCTGGGGTTTCGCGACGTCCTCGCCATGGGCAATGAAAGCCGTTACGATCAATACGATCTGGACATCGTCCTGCCGGAACCGCTGGTGCCGCGCTACCTGCGCCTGCCCGTGCCCGAACGGCTTGACAATACCGGCGCGGTGCTGCGCCCGCTGGACGAGGCGGCGGTGACGGCGCTGGTCCCGTTGTTATTGAAGGAAAACGTCGAAAGCATCGCCGTCGGCCTGCTGCACGCCTTCGTCAATCCAGCGCACGAACGCCGCGTCGCCGCGGTCCTGCGCGAGGCGCTGCCGGACATTCCCGTGTCGCTGTCGTCGGAAGTCTCGCCGGAGATGCGGGAATGGGAACGGTTCTCCACCACCGTCGCCAACGCCTACGTGCAGCCGATGATGGCGCGCTATCTGCGGCGTCTGGAAGCCGATCTGCTGGGGGCGGGAGCGGTGGCGCCGCTGTTCCTGATGATGTCCGGCGGCGGGTTGACGACGATCGACACCGCCTGCCGCTTTCCAATCCGCCTGGTCGAAAGCGGCCCGGCCGGCGGGGCGATTTTCTCGGCCCACATCGCGCGGGAGTGCCGGCTGGACAGCGTGCTGTCGTTCGACATGGGCGGCACGACAGCGAAAATCTGCCTGATCGACTCGTTCGCCCCGCAAACCGCCCGCACCTTCGAAGTCGCCCGCATCGGCCGGTTTCGCAAAGGATCGGGTTTGCCGCTGCGGATTCCGGTGATCGAAATGGTTGAAATCGGTGCCGGGGGCGGATCGGTCGCGCATGTGGACCGGCTCGGCCGTATCGCTGTCGGGCCGGAAAGCGCGGGAGCTGATCCGGGACCGGCCTGTTACGGCAGGGGTGGCGTCAGGCCGGCGGTGACGGATGCCAATCTGGCACTTGGACGATACGATCCCGCGGGTTTCGCCGGCGGCTCGATCCCACTGGACGCGGCGGCGGCGCGCGGCGCCCTGCTGGCGGATGTCGGCGCCCCGCTGGGCCTGACGGCGGAGCACGCCGCACTCGGCGTGCTGGAAATCGTCGATGAGAACATGGCCAATGCCGCGCGGGTGCATGCGATCGAATCCGGCAAGAGCTATCAGGGCCGTACCCTGATCGCCTTCGGCGGCGGCGGCCCGGTGCATGCCTGCCGGGTCGCCGAGAAGATCGGCATCAGCCGCGTGCTGGTGCCCTCCGGCGCCGGCGTCGGCAGCGCCATCGGCTTCCTGCGCGCGCCGGTGGGGTACGAGGTCGTCCGCAGCCTGTATCAGCGGTTTTCCAGCTTCGATGTGGCTGCGGTGAACGATCTGCTGGACGACATGCGGCAGGAGGCTGAGGCGGCCGTGGCGAAAGGCAGCTTCGGCGCGCCAACGGTGGAAACGCGGACGGCGTATATGCGCTATGTCGGACAGGGCCACGAAATCCCGGTGCCGCTGCCGATTGCCGTGCTGGGAAAGGAGGACGTGGCGGCGATCCGCGCCCGATACGATCAGGAATACGCACGGTTCTTCGACCGCCCGGTGCCGGGATCGGATGTGGAGATCATGAGCTACGCCGTGGTGGTCACGACAGTGACGGAAGACGTTACGCCGATGCCCCGGACGGACAGCCTGTTCGCGGCGGAGGCGGTGCCGGGGCGGACCCGGGCGGTGCTCGATACGGCGACGGGTGCTGTGTCGGACTGGGCGGTCTATGACCGAGGTGCATTGGTCCCCGGTGTCAGCATCGCCGGGCCGGGGATCGTGGCGGAGGATGAGACGTCCACGTTGATAGGCGCCGGGTGGAAGGCGGTGGTGAACGGATTGGGGTATATTGAGATGGAGCGTGGTTGAAGTGCGGCGGCGCGGGGAGGACCGCTCAACGCTCGTAAAGCTATTCACGACACCCGGGGCCAATGTCGATCGCTTGCTGCGTCTGTACACGTCGAAGCAACGTCGTCCGAGCGGCACCGGGGGCGTTGCATGAGCCGGACAATGCACCAGTCGCGCGGAGGTCATCCCCGCATGTGTCGGGGACTTCCAGGCGCAGGGACGCAGCGTGGCTGTTACCACCGGCGGTCAAAATCTCAACCACACGCTTCCCGAAACTTCTCATCGTCGCTATGCCTCTCGCTGGTCGTAAAAGAGAACTTGAAGTCCCTGAACTAGCGGAGTCAATACGTCGAAGTCGGCGTCCTCGGTAATTACGGTATACCCTGCCTTCGCTGCCACGATCGCGGTCAGCGCGTCGCTGATCAACTCCACCCGATCGAACGCTGTCGCGATCTTGCGGCCGCCGCCCGCGATCTTCCGCGCGGCCTTGCCAGCCACTTCGCCGGCTGCACACCAGTCTGCATCGTTTGGAACAAGTAACTTCGCCGGATCGATGCGCGACAATAGGGTTTCGTAGGTTCGGACTACCCGGGCTGTTCCCGGATGGTCCGGGTCCAACCGTCCAAGCACCCATGCTAATTCAGCACGGGTCGGCGCAGCCACAAAAAGCCTCGGCAAGGCGTCGAGCAAGGCTCGGAGCACGGGCGGCCCCCTTCCGGCCAATGCGTTGATGAAGACGTTAGTGTCCAGCACCACCTGTCCTTGCGGAACCCAGGCGCCCAGTTTGGGCAAGGCCGCGCGATCATGTCGAACCGGCTTCAACTGAACAGCGGCCTACAGATCGATCTGATCGAGCAGTTCGGGCGGCGTGTCGGCCAGGACGCCCCAGTTGCGGGCGAGCCAAGGACCCAATTCGTCCTCGGTTGCCAGCGACGCCAGCGCGGCATTGATGACCGCCGCCGGCGATGTGGTGCCGATCCGCTTCGCCGCCGCCTGGAACAGCTTCGGCGAAACCTTGGCATTGAAATGCTTGGTCTTCGGCCCGCTCAGCAGACCCATGCGATCGGCCATGCGGAGCGCGATGGTGCTATGGGCTCCGCCCGCCGCCACCTCACCGGCCGCGCGGCGCTTGCCGGGGCGGGGTTGGTCGCTCGTGCGTCCTGCCATGCACATGCTCCTTGTGGTAATACGTTAGCATATGTATGGTAACACCAAGACCAGCGTTTTGCCAGACCTTTTGTGACTGCGTTGCGGCGGGCAAGCGTCGGCCAGACTGCGGGGATGTATGTCAGGAAGCTTGACGCTTGGTGAGATAAGCGATGTGGCTGCCAACGTGGCCTGGACGAACGAGGTCACTTTCAGCGCATGGCTGGCCGCGAACCTTGATCGGCTGAGCGACATCCTGGACGTCGGCGACCTCGAACTGGTGGGGACCGAACTCGCAGCCGGGGAATTTCGCTGCGACGTTGTCGCCCGCGAGGTTACCTCCGGCCGCGTTATGGTCATCGAAAACCGGTTCGGGAAAACGGACCATGACCACCTTGGCAAGCTTCTGACCTATGCCGCGCAGCATAATGCGGATATCGTCGTGTGGGTAGGCCGCGCCATTCGCGACGAACATCGCGCGGCGATTGATTGGCTAAACAAGGTCACGCTCGAGAAAATCGGATTCTTCGCTGTTCAACTGCGCGTCGTCAAAATCGACAATTCCAGGCCCGCGCCCTTGCTCGAGGTCAAGGCCTCACCAAATGTTTGGGTGAAGCCCGATGCATCGACTGCGACGACCGTATCTCCCCGCAATGAACTCTACAGGGCATTCTTTCAGCCTTTGATCGATGAGCTACGAAACCAACATTTCACCAACGCGAAAGCAGGTCAACCGCAATCCTGGTATTTCTTCAAAAGCGGAAAAACGGGCTTCAACTACGCGGTCGAATTTTCATCCGGAAACAGATTGAGAGCTGGTCTATACATCGACACTTTGAAAAGAGACCCAAACAAGGCGGCTTTTGACGTTTTTCAAGCAAAGCAAAGCGAGCTTCAAGCTAAAATCGGGATACCGATTGAATGGGAGAGACTTGATGCGAAGCGCGCGTGCCGCATATCGGTTACAAGAGCAGATAGCAGTATAGACCAAGTTGCCCCGAATCCAACCGCGGCACGGACGTGGGTAATTGACAACCTCTTAGCTATCAAGGCGGCATTTGGCCCTTTGATACCCGCGGCCGCGATGGCGGCGGAAACTGTCGCAGCCGAGAACGAGCCGTCCCCTGGTCCAGCGGAACAAGATTAACATGCCCCCAGCCGAACCCCTCACCCAAATCCACCGCCAGGTCATGTGGAACCGCCTGATCGCCGTCGTCGAGGAACAGGCGCAGATCATGATCCGCACCGCCTTTTCCACCACGGTCCGGGAAGCCGGAGACCTTTCCGCCGGCATCTTCGACCTGCACGGCCGGATGATGGCGCAGGCCGTCACCGGCACCCCCGGCCATGTCAACTCCATGGCCGAATCCGTCGGTCACTTCCTCGCCAAGTTCCCCGCCGCCGCCATGCAGCCGGGCGATCATTACATCACCAACGATCCCTGGCTGGGCACCGGCCATCTGCACGACCTGACCGTCGTCACCCCCGCCTTCCATAACGGCACCATCGCCGGCCTGTTCGCCAACACCGCGCATGTCATCGACATCGGCGGCCTCGGCATGGGGCCGGAGGGACGTTCCGTCTTCGAAGAGGGCATGTATATCCCGATCGTCAAATGCTTCGACAGGGGCGCCCCGAACGAAACGTTCTTCGATTTCATGCGTGCCGGTTCTCGATTGCCTGTCGAACTGGAAGGTGACATCTACTCGCTATGCGCCTGCAACGACGCGGCTGCCAAAAGACTCGCCGAGATGATGGACGAATTCGGGATGTCCGGCCTCGATCCGCTGGCTGACTTCATCTTCGACAGCTCCCGGAGCGCCACCCTGGCGGAGATCGCCCGCCTCCCCCGCGGCACGTACGCAGCAGAAATCTGGTCCGACGGCTATGAGCAACCGGTCCGCCTCGCCGCGTCGATGCATATCGGTGAAGAAACTATCGAGGTCGATTTCGCCGGCACCTCCGGCCTGTCCTCGCGCGGTATTAACGTTCCACCGGCGTACTGCCGCGCCTATTCGTGCTTCGGCATCAAATGCGTCGTGGCGCCGGAGATCCCGAACAACTGGGCCTCGCTGGCACCGTTCCGGATGACCATCCCGGAAGGCTGCATCCTGAACGCCCCCCGCCCCTACCCCGTCTCCGTCCGTCACGTCATCGGCCACCTACTGCCCGACCTGATGATGGGCTGCCTGCACCAGGCGGTGCCGGACCGGGTGACGGCCGAGGGTGCCTCCGCCCTTTGGAACCCGCCGTTGCGCGGCGGCGGCGCAGTCTCCGGCCAGGCGCGCGGCAACCGGCCGGTCATCGGCGATTTTGAGGTCATTACGTTCAACTCCGGCGGCACCGGCGCACGCCCCACAAAAGATGGCCTGGACGCGACCGCCTTCCCCTCCGGCGTACGCACCATGCCGGTGGAGGCGACCGAGAATGTTGCGCCGATCGTGGTTTGGCGGAAGGAGCTGAAGCCGGAGTCCGGCGGCGCCGGCCGCACCCGTGGCGGCCTCGGCCAGATCATGGAGATTGCCACCAAGGGCGACCTGGAATTCGCCGTCAACGCCAGCTTCGACCGTGTCGCCCATGCACCGAAAGGCCGCGACGGCGGGCTGGACGGCACACCCGGCCGCGTCGCGCTGAAGTCGGGAGCCAACCTGCGCACCAAGGGTCTGCAGGTCATTCCCGACGGCGATCGTCTCGTGCTGGAGCTGCCCGGCGGCGCCGGCATGGGCAATCCGGCCGAACGCGACCCGGCGCACGTCGCCCGCGATGTGCGCGACGGCCTGGTATCGGCAGATAGCGCTCGCGTGCTGTACAAGGTTGCCCTAAGCGGCGACGGCGAGATCGATGCAGACGAAACCGCGCGATTGCGATTGGCCGGCTGAACACTTTCGGCGCTAGGCTGCTTGCGACAAGCCCGAAAAGGGCGGCACAGGGAGGCCTCCATGACCGAAAGCATCGAGCGATCGGCTATTCGCAAGGTCTATTTGCGTTTACTGCCGATCGCGTTGCTGACTTACTTTTTATGTTACGTAGATCGAATAAATGTGGGGTTTGCCGCACTGACCATGCGCGGCGACCTGCACATGACCGCAACGGAATTCGGTTTCGCTGCCGGGACGTTCTATTGGGGCTACTTCCTGTTCGAGGTCCCCAGCAACCTCATCCTGGAGAAAGTCGGCGCCCGGCTGTGGATCGCCCGGATCATGATCACCTGGGGCTTGCTGTCGGGCGCCACCGCCTTCGCCACCGGCGCACAAAGCTTCGCCGTCATCCGTTTCCTGCTGGGCGTGGCGGAAGCCGGCTTTTTCCCCGGGCTGGTGCTGTATTTCACCTACTGGTTTCCGCACTACCACCACGCCCGCATCATGTCCGGCTTCCTGATCGGCCTGCCGATAGCGGTCGCCGCGGGGGCACCGCTGTCAACGGCATTCCTGTCGCTGGACGGGGTTTTCGGCCTGCATGGCTGGCAGCACATGTATCTGCTCGAAGCCATCCCGACGATCCTGATCGGCTTCGTCGTGCTTTTTGTGCTGACCGACAAGCCGGAGCAGGCGACGTTCCTGACCGCGGAGGAAAAGACCTGGCTTTCCAGCCGTCTGGCTGCGGAACGAAACGCCAAGGATTCGGTGCGGCGGCTGAGCCTGTGGGAGGCGATGGTCGATCCGAAGGTGCTGCTGCTGTCGCTGAACTACCTCGGGATCGTCACCGCCAGCCTCGGCATGCTGATCTTTATTCCTCAGATCATCAAGTCGCTCGGCGTCACGAGCAACATGTCCGTCGGCTGGTTGACGATGATCCCGTATCTGTGCGGCACGCTGGCTTTGCTCGGCTGGGGATGGGCCTCGGACCGGACGCGCGAGCGGCGGTGGCATCTGTTCTGGGCGTGCATCGTCTCCGCCGCCGGGCTGGTGATCGCGGGGGCGGCCATGGGCACGTGGTGGGCGCTGGCCGGCATGAGCATCGCGGCCTGCGGGTTCTACGGCTCGAAAGGTCCGTTCTGGGCGATGCCGCCGATGTTCCTGACCGGCCCGGCAGCCGCAGCGGCGATCGCCTGGATCAATTCCATCGGCAATCTGGGGGGATTCTTCGGGCCGTGGTATGTCGGCTTCATGAAGGACGCTACAGGCAGTTACGCGGGCGGATTGTACGGCCTGGCGCTGTTCGGTTTAGTCGCCGCGGCGATTTGTGCGCTGTTCCTGAAAATCCGCAACCATGCAGAGGTGCCGGCGGAGCCGCTGATACCTCACACTGTCCAGGATCAGCGATTCTGTTGAGCGCGGTTCGCCCGGGACTGCCGCGAGGCCGGCGTGTGGTTCCGCTTCCGCTTTACACGCAGAGCCAACCAGCGGCGGCGCACGGTTACCCGAGACCGCGATGCACCCCTTCCGGCACCGGTCGCGAACCCGGGACCGTCCGGAGAGTTAAAGCGTCTTTAGGCGGAGTGGGGTCGTGACGGCGACCTCAGTCGGCATCGCAGGGCCACGACGGTGTGGCAGCATCCGTCGCTTATGTTGATCCCGACGTCGGAAAGCTCTCTGCGAAAACACCACCTGCCACGAAATATTCTTTCGTCCTACCGCCCTCCACAGTCACGAATCAACGCGCCCCGACACCCGGACCGATGACCCGGCAAGCAGTTAACCACAATCAGGTTAATCCAGGTTATTGCGTTGCATCCTCACGCTTTTCCCCCATCTCGCACTTGTCGAACCGGCCCTCCTGTCGCTACGTCAGACGGAAGCATGCCGGCAACCGGAGCGGGAGACGTCCAACATGGCGCAAGCGGCTGAAACCAGAAAACGCGGCAAGACCCGGGAGCAGCCGGCAGATCGCGACCTGTTGCTGAAAGCCTATCGCAGCATGCTGCTGATCCGCCGCTTCGAGGAGAAAGCCGGCCAGCTCTATGGCATGGGCCTGATTGGCGGCTTCTGCCACCTGTATATCGGCCAGGAAGCCGTCGTCGTCGGCATGCAGTTGGCGCTCAGCGACGGCGACGAGGTCATCACCTCCTACCGCGACCACGGCCATATGCTCGCCACCGGCATGGAGGCGCGCGGCGTGATGGCGGAGCTGACCGGACGCTCCGGCGGGTATTCCCGCGGCAAGGGCGGATCCATGCACATGTTCAGCAAGGAGCAGAAATTCTTCGGCGGCCACGGCATCGTCGGTGCCCAGGTCAGCATCGGCACCGGCCTGGCGTTCAGCAACTGGTATCGCGGCAGCGACCGCGTCAGCGTGACGTATTTCGGCGAAGGCGCCTCCAACCAGGGCCAGGTGTTCGAAAGCTTCAACCTCGCGGCGCTGATGAAGTTGCCCGTGGTCTACGTCATCGAGAACAACAAATACGGCATGGGCACCTCGGTGGAGCGCGCCTCCGCCAGCCATGACCTGTCGAAGAACGGCGCGCCCTGGGGCATTCCCGGCAAGCAGGTGGACGGCATGGACGTGCTGGCGGTGAAGGCCGCCGCCGATGAAGCCGTGGTGCATTGCCGCGCCGGCCAGGGGCCGTATCTGCTGGAGGTGAAGACCTACCGCTACCGCGGCCATTCCATGTCCGATCCGGCGAAATACCGCACCCGCGAAGAGGTGCAGATGATGAGGTCGCAGAACGACTGCATCGAGAACGCCCGCCGCAAGCTGGAAGCGCTGGATGTGGACGAAAAGGCGATCAAGGCGATCGACGACGACGTCAAGCGCATCATCCAGGACGCCGCCGACTTCGCGCAGAGCAGTCCCGAGCCGGAGGCCGCGGAACTCTACACCGACGTATTGCTGGAGGGCTGAACGCATGGCGACTCAAATCCTAATGCCGGCGCTGTCGCCCACCATGACCGAGGGCAAGCTAGCGAAGTGGCTGAAAGGCATCGGCGACGAGGTGAAGGCCGGCGACGTCATCGCCGAGATCGAAACCGACAAGGCGACCATGGAGGTCGAGGCGGTGGATGAGGGCAAACTCGCCCGCATCCTGATCGACGAGGGCACCGAAGGCGTGGCGGTGAACACGCCGATAGCGGTGCTGACAGTGAACGGCGAGGACGCGGGTTCTGCAGAGCCGGCCCCGAAGGCGGAAACCCCGGCGGAGCCGAAGGTGGCTGCGCAGGCAGCAGATACGGCGGCGATTGTGGACCAGGAGGCAAAGGGGCAGCGGAAAGAGGCGCTGGAGGCCGCTCCGGCGCCGGAGAAGGATTGGGGTCCGACGAAGCCGACGACCGTGCGTGAGGCTTTGCGGGACGCCATGGCGCTGGAGATGCGGCGCGACGGCGACGTGTTCCTGCTGGGCGAGGAAGTCGCGCAATACCAGGGCGCCTACAAGATCAGCCAGGGCCTGCTGGAGGAGTTCGGGCCGCGGCGGATCATCGATACGCCGATAACCGAGCATGGCTTCGCCGGTCTGGCGACCGGCGCGGCGCTGAACGGGCTGCGGCCGATTGTCGAGTTCATGACGTTCAACTTCGCCATGCAGGCGATGGACCAGATCATCAACTCCGCCGCCAAGACGCTATATATGTCCGGCGGGCAGATGGGCTGCCCGATCGTCTTCCGGGGCCCGAACGGGGCGGCGTCCCGCGTCGCGGCGCAGCACTCGCAGTGCTACGCGAGTTGGTACGCGCATGTGCCGGGTCTCAAGGTGGTGGCGCCGTGGTCGTCCGCCGACGCCAAGGGGCTGTTGCGGGCGGCCATCCGCGACCCGAACCCGGTGGTCTTCCTGGAGAACGAGATCCTCTACGGCCAGACCTTCGAGTGTCCGGTGGACGAAGATTTCATCTTGCCCATCGGCCGCGCGAAAATCGAACGCACCGGTTCCCATGTCACCATCGTCGCCTTCTCCATCATGGTCGGCGTCGCCATGAAAGCGGCGGAAAAGCTGGCGGAAGAGGGGATCGAGGCGGAGGTGATCAACCTGCGGAGCCTGCGGCCCTTGGACACCGCGACCATAGTCGAGAGCGTGAAAAAGACCAGCCGGCTGGTGACGGTGGAGGAAGGCTGGCCGTTCGCCGGCATCGGCGCGGAGGTCGCGATGCAGATCATGGAGCACGCCTTCGACTGGCTGGATGCGCCGCCGGTGCGGGTGCACGGCGTCGATGTGCCGCTGCCCTATGCCGCGAACCTGGAGAAACTGGCTCTGCCGCAACCGGAATGGGTGGTAGACGCGGTAAAGAAGATCGTCTGACCGGGAGCGTTACCAATGGCGACCAATATCCTGATGCCGGCGCTGAGCCCGACGATGACCGAGGGCACTTTGGCGCGCTGGCTGAAGAAGGAAGGCGACACCATCAAGGCCGGCGACGTGATCGCCGAGATCGAGACCGACAAGGCGACGATGGAAGTCGAGGCGGTGGATGAGGGCGTGCTGGGCAAGATTCTGGTGGGGGATGGTTCGCCGAATATCGCGGTGAATGAGCCGATCGCGATCCTGGTGGAGGAAGGTGAGGCTGTGCCGTCGGACGCGGCTCCGGCGGCCCCGCCGAAGCCGGCCGCCGCCGAACCTGAACCGCCCAAGCCTGCCGCGGCGGAGGAACCGAAGGCGCCGGCTGCGGGGCGGGCCGAGGCTCCGGCGCCCGCTCCGGCGAGCAACGGGCATGATGCTTCCGGCGGAAGGATTTTCGCCTCGCCGCTGGCGAAGCGGATGGCGCAGCAGGCGGGGATCGACCTGCGCGGCCTGAAGGGCAGCGGCCCGAATGGACGGATCGTCCGGGCGGACATCGAGGCGGCTCAGAAGGGCGGCGTTGCTCCCGCCGCCGCCGCCCCGGCGACTGCTTCTGCCCCTGCTCCGGCCGTTGCGCCCCCGCCGGCGGCTCCGGTTGGCAAGGCGACGGCGCCGGCGATTACCGCGCCGCACAAGCTGATTCCGCATTCGTCGATGCGCAAGGTAATCGCCCGGCGGCTGACCGAGGCGAAGCAGACGGTGCCGCATTTCTATGTCTCGATGGATATCGAGATCGATGCGCTGATTGACCTGATGAAGCAGTTGAATGCCAAGGCGCCGCAGGAGGGTCCGGGCGCCTACGCGATTACCATCAACGACCTGGTGATCAAGGCGGTGGCGGCGACTTTGCGGCAGATCCCGACGGTCAACGCGAGTTGGACCGAGGACGGCATGGTGTTCTACGACGATGTCGATGTCAGCGTTGCGGTGTCGATCCCCGATGGGCTGATCACGCCGATTATCCGCAAAGCGGATCAAAAAGGCCTGGCGACGATCAGCCGGGAGATGAAGGACCTGGCGGGCCGGGCGCGCGAGGGCAAGCTGAAGCCGGAGGAATTCCAGGGCGGCGGGTTCTCGGTGTCGAACATGGGGATGTTCGGGGTGACGGAGTTCGCCGCGATCATCAACCCGCCCCAGGGCGCGATCCTGGCGGTGGCGGCCGGGCAGAAGCGGCCGGTGGTGAAGAACGACGCTCTGGCGATCGCGACGGTGATGACATGCACGCTGTCGGTGGATCACCGCGTGGTGGATGGCGCACTGGGCGCGCAGTGGCTGCGCGCGTTCAAGCGGGTGGTGGAGGACCCGTTGAGCTTGCTGCTATAGGGCGCCTTGATGATGAGCGGTGCCGGTGGCTGGGCGTTGTCACCCGGCCGAACGGCGTGTGGTGGCGGCGGGAAGGGACCGCCGTTTGTATCTATATCGATTCGTTCACGCCGCTGGGCACCGCCTCTTGTGTCGATGGCGTGTCGTTCACGCCGCTGGGCACCGCCCCTTGTGTCATGGCCGGGCTTGGCCCGGCCATCCACGACTTTACGGCAGGTCCATCGAAAGGTCCTTCCATTCGGGATTCCCGGCGTTGATCAGTCGAACCTTCCATGCTCTCGGCCACCGCTTCACGGCAGTCTCGCGCCGGATGGCATCCGTGATGTCGGGGTGCGGTTCGTAATAGACCAAACGATGCAGCTTGTGGCGGCGGGTGAATATCGAGCCGAAGCCACTCTGGTGCCGCGTTACGCGAGCCGTAAGATCGCTCGTCACGCCGACAAAAGGCGTTCCGTTCGGTCGGTTGGTGATGATGTATATCCAGCCAGCGGGCATAGGCGGGAACTTGACACGCGGAAGTTAACAAATCGTTTACGCGGACGGGGATCTCGGCCTGGTTGTAACGCCGGTCGCTACAAAGTCGTGGATGGCCGGGCCAAGCCCGGCCATGACACAGTACTCGGGCCCGGCCAAGACACAGCTATCGAGACCGGCCGTGACACAGTATGGGCCGCCGGTCTCGACGCGATACGCCCCGCCACCGCGCGCTTCAGGCCGCCCGCATGACCCCCCCCTTCACCCTCCGCCCCGCACGCGAACCCGACTTGCCGGACATCGTCCGCCTGGTCCGCGGCCTCGCGGAATACGAACACCTGCTGCACGAAACCACCGTCACCGAGGACAGCCTGCGCGATCCCCTGTTCGGCCCCCTGCCCCGCGCCTGCGCGGTCCTTGCCGAAGTCAACGCACGCCCCGCCGGCATCGCACTGTTCTTCTACACATTCAGCACCTTCAAGGCGCGGTCGAACATCTTCCTCGAAGACCTGTTCGTCGAACCGGCCCACCGCGGCAGCGGAATCGGCATCGCACTCATGCGCCACGTCGCACAGCGCGCCATTGCGGAAAACTGCCGCTTCCTTGAATGGCGCGTGCTCGACTGGAACCAGCCCTCCATCGATTTCTACCAACGTATCGGAGCCGAACCGCTTATCGGTTGGCACACACGGCAACTCGGCGGCGACGCGCTCGCCGCGCTGGCGAAAGGACACCCAAATGGCTGAGCAAACATTCGATCTGATCGTCGTTGGCGGCGGCCCGGGCGGCTATGTCGCCGCCATTCGCGCGGCGCAACTCGGCCTGAAGACCGCCGTCATCGAACGCGAGCATCTCGGCGGCATCTGCCTCAACTGGGGCTGCATTCCCACCAAGGCGCTGCTGCGCACCAGCGAAATCAACCACCTGCTGCACCACCTGCCGGATTTCGGTTTCGACGCGGTGGAATCGCATTTCAATATCGACAAGGTGGTGAAGCGCTCCCGCGGCGTTGCGAAGCAGTTGTCCTCCGGCGTCGCGCATCTGCTGAAGAAGAACAAGGTCACCGTGTTCGACGGCGCCGGCAGGCTGGCCGGCAAGCAGACTGTAGCAGTAACGAAAGACGGCAAGGACATAGCCACGCTGAAGTCCGCCCACATCATCCTCGCCACCGGCGCCCGCGCCCGCCAGCTTCCCGGACTGGAAACCGACGGCAAGCTGATCTGGTCCTATAAGGAAGCCATGGTCCCGGCCATGTTTCCGAAATCGCTGCTGGTCATCGGCTCCGGTGCCATCGGCATCGAATTCGCCAGCTTCTATTTGAACATGGGCGCGCAAGTTACAGTGGTCGAAGTCCTGCCGCGCATCCTGCCGGTTGAAGACGAGGAAATCTCCGCCTTCGCCCACAAGGCGTTCGAAAAACAAGGCATGAAGATCCTGGTGAACGCCTCTGTCAAAAGCGCCAAAAAAGCCGCCGACAGCATCACCGTAACGATCGAATCCGGCGGCAAAAGCCATGACATCACGGTCGATCGCGTGATCTCCGCCGTCGGCATCGTCGGAAACGTGGAAGGCATCGGCATCGAAGGCACCGGCGTCAAGGTCGATCGCACCCACGTCGTGATCGATGAATATTGCCGCACCGGCGAGCCCGGAGTCTACGCCATCGGCGACCTCGCCGGCCCGCCATGGCTCGCGCACAAGGCCAGCCATGAAGGCGTCATCTGCGTCGAAAAGATCGCCGGCCTGAACGACGTGCATCCAATGAACATTCAGAACATTCCCGGCTGCACGTACTGCCGCCCGCAGGTCGCCTCCGTCGGGCTGACCGAGGCGAAAGCCAAAGCCGCCGGCCACGACATCAAAGTCGGCAAATTCCCCTTCATCGGCAACGGCAAGGCCATTGCCATGGGCGAACCCGAAGGCTTCGTCAAAACCATCTTCGACGCCCGCACCGGCGAACTTCTCGGCGCCCACATGATCGGTGCTGAAGTTACCGAAATGATCCAGGGGTATACCATTGCCCGCACTTTAGAAACGACCGAAACCGACCTGATGCACACGGTTTTTCCGCATCCGACAGTCAGCGAAACGATGCACGAGGCGGTGCTGGACGCGTACAAGCAGGCGATTCATTATTAAGGCGCACACCGCGGCGGCGGCGGCGGCGGCGTTGCAATCGGCGGCGGCAGGCGGTACCAATCCGACAACATAACGATCCGGACCGTCCGCCATGAGCCATGCAGCACCCCCGCCCGAACGCATCCTGCAGATCGCCTGGTCCTTCGCGCCGCCTCTGGCGATCGAGGCCGCCGTGCGTCACCGCGTCTTCGACGTCCTGGCAAAACAACCGCTGACCCTGGAAGGGCTGGTAAAGGAAACCGACGCCTCCAGCCGGGGACTCGCTGCCATCGCCGACCTCCTGGCAGGCATCGGGCTGCTCACGCGCGATGATGCCGGCCATTTCGCCCTGACCCCGGAATCCGCTGCTTTCCTGGTCAGCGACCAGCCGGGATACGTCGGCGGCATCTTCCGCCACGCCAGCCAGCAGTTGCTGCCCAACTGGCTGCACCTGACCGACATCGTCGGCAGCGGCAAGCCAGCCAGGTCGCGGGCGGACACCGAAGCCGGCGCGGCATTCTTCGCGCAGTTCGTCGAAGACATCTTCCCGCTCAGCTACCCGGCAGCGCGCACCCTGGCCGATGCGCTTGGCATTGCACAGGCGACAGCGCCGGTATCCGTCCTCGATCTGGGACCGGGCGCGGGCGTCTGGGGCATCGCACTGGCGCAGGCTTCCGCCCACGTCACTGTGCGCGCCATCGACTGGCCCGGCGTGCTGCCCGTCACCACCCGGGTCTTCGCCCGCTTCAACCTGGCCGATCGGCTGACAACAATCGGCGGGGACCTGGCAGACGCGGATTTCGGCAAAGGCCATCAGGTGGCAACCATCGGCCACATCCTGCATAGCGAGGGCGTCGAACGCTCCCGTGCGCTGCTGCGCCGGACGCACGCAGCCCTCGCCCCCGGCGGCATCGTTGCCATCGCCGATTTCCTGGTCAACGCCGATCGGCGGGGGCCGGTGAACGCGCTGATCTTCGCGGTGAACATGCTGGTGAATACCGAGGCCGGCGGGACATATTCCTTCGAAGAAATCGCCGGCTGGCTGACGGAGGCGGGCTTCGTCAACCCGCGCCTGCCGCCCGCCCCCGGGCCGTCGCCGCTGATCCCGGCGACCGCGGCCGGGTGACCCGGGCGGCGGAATCGCCTAGCGTGGCGGCCAGCCGGGCGAACGGGTCCGGAAGGGGAGGTCCAATGCCATCGTTATCGGGAAAGACCGCGTTCGTCACCGCCGCCGGCCAGGGCATCGGCCGCGCGACGGCACTTGCTTTCGCGGCGGCCGGCGCCAAGGTCGTCGCGACGGATCTGGATGCGGCGAAACTCGCGGACCTGGCGGGGGACGGCATCCGCACGGCGGCGCTGAACGTGCTCGACCGCGCGGCGATCGAGCACGCGGCGCAGGACGCCGGTGCGGTCGATATCCTGTTCAACTGCGCCGGCATCGTCCATCAGGGTACGTTACTTGAAGCGACCGATGCCGACTGGTCGCTGGCGTTCGACCTGAATTGCCGATCGATGTTTCATACGATGGGGGCGTTTTTGCCGGGGATGCTGGAGCGGGGCGGCGGCGCGATCGTCAACATCGCCTCGGTGGCATCCAGCCTGAAGGGCGTGCCGAACCGGTTCATCTACAGCGCGTCGAAGGCGGCGGTCATTGGCATGACCCGCTCCGTCGCGACGGACTACGTGTCCAGGGACATCCGCTGCAATTGCATCTGCCCCGGAACGATCGGCACGCCCAGCCTGGATGAGCGGATCGCTGCGAACGCCGCGGCCGCCGGCTCGGTCGAGGCCGCGCGGGCGGCGTTCGTGGCGCGCCAGCCGATGGGGCGTCTGGGCACGGCGGAGGAGATCGCCGCGCTGGCGGTTTACCTGGCGGGGGACGATGCGCGCTTCATGACGGGGCAGGCGGTGGTGATCGACGGGGGGTTGACGTTGTAATATCAGAACAAGTCCGACGACCGAAACCGATCGCGACGGTTGGTCCGAATCGGATCGGACCGATATTCGAAGGCATGCGAGTAAAGCAACCAGACCTGTTCGGCGCCCCGTCCGGCAAACCCGAAGCGCCAAGTGACGAAATCGTCGCCATCGTGCGGGCGCGGCTGCACGCCGCGCTGACGCTGGTGAAAACGGCCGAGAACGATGCACTGGACCGATCAGCTCGCCATCATCCGCGAGGACAACGCATTCCGATTCGGCAAAGACGTTCTGCCCCCCGACGAGGGCGCCGCACTCTGGGCCGAGTTCAACATCGAAATGGATCGGCTTTACGCCATCATGAACGAGGGCAAGGAGCTTGACCTCGACGAGTAGTCTTACTGAGTCGCAAAATCGAGCTTCCCCCGAATCAGCGGCCTTTCGTAAACGATGGAGATTCGTGCCCTTACCGTGAGGCAACCATGGATCTTCTGGAGAGCGAGGCCGGCCGTCTGAAGTTCGAAATCTATGTCGGCGAATTGGCCCGCGTCATCGGCCATGCCGACCGCGTCGTCCCGCTGCACGACTACTGCACCGGGCTGCTGCTGCCGGGCGAGCGCAAGAGCGTCGAGCC